>ERZ827150.103-NODE-103-length-135784-cov-47.246771_pt1 | contig 135784 bp, 108 predicted proteins | sample MGYA00519779_ERZ827150 | MGnify/ENA primary metagenome ERZ827150 (study PRJEB31778, sample SAMEA3449267) | human gut metagenome | biome: human gut; feature: human-associated habitat; material: faeces | place: United Kingdom | collected 2010/2012 ...
GCTTTGAGTTGTATACCATGTCCTTACACTACTGTTTACCATGTTTCTCTTGACAACTCGCCGACCCCTACAGATTAGGTTTCATGTATCCATCCCCCATCTGCCCACGATTTCGGACATTGAAGCGTTAGGAATTTATCCTTATTCGGAATTTTTTGTGCAATATGACAAAATAAGTTTATAGAAACAAAACGTTTCTAATATATATATAAATTTTGAACTTTTCTGTTGACAAACGGGAAGCGCGCGAGTAAAATGAGATACAGTGTAGTGGTATAGGTATGCGGAGAGGTGGCCTCTTTTCGCATGAACCGTGCCTCTGCGGTTGCGGCAGCGCTGTTCTTTACGCCGCCGCAGAGAATAGAAAGGGCAAAAGATGATTTTGCGCGCCATGCGTGCAAGCCCAATGCAAGAATTTTCAAAGAAAGGTGATAATTATGAAGACAAGAAAAGTCGGCAAGATAGTGTCGCTGCTCGTCGCCATAGTGCTCGTTGCAACGATCATGATTCCTGCCGCCGGTGTCCTCGCAGACAATGCGGCGGATAAGTCTTTTGACGATTCCAACTGCATCGAAGTCAGCGATTACGACGCTCTCAAGAGCGCGCTGGACAATGCTTCAACTGACGGATCGAAGACCTACATAAAGCTTCAGTCCGATATCAGCCTGGGCGTCCCTTATAACCACGGCAGCCGTGGTGACAGTGAAGTTTCCTACTTCGCTTATGAGGCGATGAAAGTAACCGCATATCTGAAAACTAAGAAAAACTGGGCGGGTTCAACCGTTAAGGATGAGTGGCTCAGCATTGCACAATTCGTTTCCGAGCTTCAGAGCACCAATTCCGCACTCTATAAGACCCTTATGTCTCATAATGAGAAGGAAGCTGTCCTCAAAGTCAGCAAGGATACCCTCAGCCTTTTCGACAAGACCTTCGGTGCCTTGAATGAGGATAAATGGTCCAATCCCAATTACGGCGGAAAGCCCATGTATGAGGACAACCAGCTTGTTGTTCACGAGAACACAAATGTCGTTATTGATCTTAACGGCCACGGCATTGTCGGCGTCAACAACAACGCTACTGCTTATACCGGCACTCCCTCTTATCAGTCGACCGTCTTTGTTGTCAAGGGCACTTTGACTGTTATGGACAGATCTCCCGAACAGGTCGGCTATATCAGCGGCGGTACAGGATATGTTCTTGATTCCTGCAGCCTGTATGATAATAAGTTTTCCGGATGGGAACACAGCAGTATCAACAGCGACTGGAAATACCTCGCTCAGAACATCGACCATGTTACTTTCAACAGCGGAACATGGCGTCATATCGATCATTCCCGTCACACTTACTGGTACTACAACGCCACCGAGTCCAAGGGCGGCGGAATCAATGTCCAGGACGGCGGTACGCTGAACCTTGTCAGCGGTAAGATAACAAAGAATGTTGCTTTCATGGCGGCCGATGAATCGATTTTCAAGGCAAGCACAACAGCTGTTGCAAAGGGCGGCGGCGTCTATGTTTCCGACGGCGGTACATTCAATATGTACGGCGGCGAGATTACTCAGAACGTTGCCCGTGCTTATCAGAAGGAGAGCAACGCTCAGGAGTCCCATGCCCACGGCGGCGGCGTTTATGTCGAAGCTGCTGTGGACGGCAAGGCCGCTACCTTCAATATGTACGGCGGCACGGTTTCCGAGAATGCAACTTATGCCGAGACATACTCCAGCGGCAAGACCAAGAATGTTGTCTCCGAGGGTGCAGGCATCTATGTCGGCACAGGCTCTGTCTGCAACATCATGGGCTCTGCCGATGCAGAGGGTCCGACAACTTCGGCAATGCTTGCTTCTTTCCCGCAGATAACCAATAACTCCTGCGGCGCTATAACCAGAAACGGCGTTCGCGAGGATGCAACCGTTACCGTTAAGGGCGTAGGTATTTACTGCGACGGTACTCTCAACATAAAGAAGGCCCTTGTTTCTTCGAACGACTTCTCCGAGTTCTCGAAGGATCTTGCGGCGTCCAATATTGTCCCTGTCGGCAACAACGCGACCCACATCATGCGTGACGAAGTGTCCGGCCTTCCGCTCTATATCTATGATTACAACAGCGACGGCTCGGCAAAGACTTATGTTACCCGCCTTGACGCTCGCTTTACCGAGAACCTTGAGCTTGCCACCGAGCAGGTCGCTCACGAGGCCAGCGGTATCTACGGCACTGCCCGCGGCAACGAAAACAACAAGTTAACTTCCGACGGCGCCGGTGTCTATCTCGGCACAACCGCCAGAATGAATGTCGGCGAGAGAACATGGATCACCGGTAACTATGACCTTGTTACAACCGGTCACAAGGCATTTGATAACACCAGAAACTATGCAAAGCATTGGGATAAGACCGCTAACGGCGGTGCTGGCGGATATGTCTACACCGGTTCGTATTCTGCCGGAATCAGCGACGGTTTCACTTGGTCCGACACCAGCGATGACGTTTATCTTCCCGATGGCGTCACAATGTACAAGGGCGATACTCTCTTTGAGAGCAGAATCGGCGTCAACTACTATGACATGGTCGATAAGGCAGGCGATGTCAGCGTCGGCGCAACCGGTCGTGCAAGCAACCGTGTTATTGTCAAGTCCGCAACAGACCTCAATTATAACCTTTGGGGCGCAACTACAGCTACTCCCTTGCAGACCGATATTCAGTTCTTCAGCCTTAACGACAACAATAAGAACTATGAGAGAGATATAAACTATAATCTTCCTCCTTATGTAAAAGATGCAAAGGAAAGCGAATACTACAGCGGCGGTACAGGCACAACTGCTCGCCCGATGGATCTCAGAGGTTCTGAAAACGGCGGTCCCGCACTGCCTCCCGGCTGCGCTCCCGGAGTCCTTCAGGAAGACGGAGCATGGCCCTCACAGTCGCTCAGAGAGTCATATCTGGTTTCTGTTGTCAAGGCTTCCGATGTCGAAGGTGTTATAGGCGACACCGATTGGACATACAGAAAAGATTACCTTTCACCGTATATCGGTTATATTGATTTTTCCACAAAACATGCAGCCGGAACAACTTGGTCTGTCGAGTGGTCGATACACTTCCAAAGAGATAAGGTTTGGCCGAAGTACAACAAAGACACTTATTGGATGACGGCTGCCGGCCTTAACCCGGCAACAACGGCGATGGCAAACAAGAATGTTGTCTTCCCGCAGCGTGCTTATCAGATAGACTCAGCTGCTTCGCAGCTTTCCGAGTATGAGCAGAGAGCTAAGTTCATGGACTACAAGGTAATCTATGATGACAACGGCTTCGGCTCCGATGCCGCTCCCGTTCTTCGCTTCGGCAAGGGCGACCGTCAGATGTATGTTACCTACAACTTCGATGAGGCTGATAAGACCTACTACGGCGAGAACGTTAACAACCAGTCGCTCAACGAGGCCATTAATATTGACAGCCTCATCACCGGCAAGTCCGTTTTCAAGATCATCAATACCGCAGAAGACGGTTCTTCCTTCACCTTCTACGGTGCAAACAGACCGACCGGTACCCTCATGTTCAACAAGATCGTTCCGGATTACAAGGCTTATAAGGCAAGCAACGTCCTTGCCGACCGCATTGCAAACAGGAAGAGTGAGCTTGCCTCGATAACTAAGACAGATGGCAAGCATGAGGACAAGGATCTTTACTTCAAGGGTTGGTCTTTCTACACCTCTTATGGCTACGGTCCCGAGATTGTTACCCTGAACAACAAGGATGAGCTTCAGTCCATCAATGTTGATGCTGCGCGCTCAGGCTCCTCGCTCGATTATCGCGGAACCTTTACGGCTGATCTGAACAAGATCATCAACCAGAACGTCAACGCTCAGCCCTGCCCGTCCATGACGGCTACATGGTACACCAAGGAAGAGCTCGCCGAGGCCCGTAAGAAGGTCTCCAACGTCATGTTCCAGACCGTTCAGCGCGACAACGGTGACGGCTCGGTTACAAACCTTCTTCGTCTGGTTGCAATCGCAGGCTCTCAATATCCTGATTTCGACGAGATCGGCTTCGTCATCTCGACGACCAACGCCACTCCCACTGTTGAGGGCGGTTATGACTTCGTTGTCAAGAGTAAGGTCTATGAGAAGCTCGGCGTCAACAGGACTGCCGGCGCCGCAAAGACCTACTACGATGTTGATAAGCTCCTTGGCGGAACTTATTCCGGTCACCAGAGCGTTACTATCGAGGACAAAAAATGGACCTTCACCCCGAACAGCGAGTTTGTAGCGAGTTTAACTACAGGCAAAACGGGCAAGACAGGTTACGTGGATGCGGGTCTGTTCTACACCAACATCGTTATCACCGATGCTAATAAGGACACCGTTTACTTCGTAACTCCTTATGCCAAGATGGGCAACACCTACTTCTACGGTGAATCCCGTGCCGCTTGCTATGCAGACGCCCCCACCGTTTGATGAAGCCTGAGATTCTATAGGAGATATGCACTATGAAAAATTATGAGAAGCCTGTCGCAGAAGTCCTCCTGTTTCGTCTTGCAGAAGTCAGAATGGTTCCGCGTATAAGCATCGGCGAAGGTACCGATGACAACTACGGCAAGAGAAACGGCGGAGACATGAACGGCGACCAGGTATAAGGTGAATAAACCTTTAAGCCTTCTATGAAAGGAGAAGAGTTCGCTATGAAAAAAACACTCAAAGCTGTTATAGCTATGATACTTGTTCTGGCGCTCGGATTTGCTGTTGCTGCGCCTGTCTTTGCAGCTTCCGCTTCCGCTGTTGTCCAGTCCGCAAGCATTAGGGACTTCTTCAAGAAAATCGGAGAGTCCATAAAGAAGTTTTTTGAGAAGATCTTTAAGCCCACTCCCAAGCCCGACCCGCAGCCCGAAGGTCCGTCTACGGGCGGCTCGGCTCCCGAGGCTGAGAGCGTCCCGATTGACGATTCTCAGGAGAAGGGCAACACCATCGGCAAGAATGACGTTTACGCCAGCCCGCTGTGGTAAAAAGAATTGAGCAATTTTAGTATAAAAATTGCAGATTTGACGGTAGATATCTCCTGCACACACCCTCACCTTTCGGATGTGTGCAGTGAGTACCTCACCGACGAGGCTCCGCTGTTTTCTGTCGGGGCCGATGAAGAACACAAAGAGGAGCTCAGAAAATTTTTTCTGGGCTCTTCTCAAGTGTTTTCCGACGCCTTTTTGGAGAGCATCGCCGTGCAGGAGAAAATCTGCGCCGCCGTGCTCGACTATGACGCCGCCGTCTTTCACGCCGCGCTCATCGCTTTCGACGGGCAGGGTGTGGCCTTCGCCGCGCCGAGCGGCACGGGCAAGACGACGCACATTAAGCTTTGGCAGCGCCTCTACGGCGACCGCGTTGAGATAATCAACGGCGACAAGCCTCTCTTCACCCTGCGCTCCGGTCGTTTCTTTGCGTCCGGTATGCCGTGGTGCGGAAAGGAAAATTGGGGCTGCAACAAGACCGTTCCGCTGAAAGCCATCTGCTTCATCGACCGCGCGGAACAAAATTCGATTTCCCGTCTTGAGGACAACCGCGAAATAATGAGCCGCCTGTTTTTGCAGCTCGTTATGCCCGAGGAACACCGCCTCATGGTGAAATATCTTGATTTTGCAAATAAGCTGATAAATACCGTTCCGTTCTACCTTCTGCGCTGCAACATGGAGTTAAGCGCCGCGCAGACAGCGCACGACGGCATTTTCGGCATAGAATAAAGAGGTTGCTATGAAAATAAAAGACGGATTTTATATGACAGCCATAGGCACCGATTTTGTGGTTATCGCCGGCTCTCCCGAGACAAAAAAGGAGTTTGACGGTATGCTCCGCCTGAATGAGACGGGCGCATTCCTTTGGAAGAAGCTCGCCGACGGCGCGAGCGAAGAGACGCTTGCCGACGCGCTCTGCGCCGAATACGGGGTCTCTGCCGAGGTTGCCGCAAAGGACACTGCGGACTTCCTCGAGATTATCCGCTCCGCCGGCTTTGTTGAGGAATAATATGAACGGTAACAGCCCGATATCCTATGAGACGCTAATCGCCGCAGCGGGCAGCGTCGTTATCGAGCCGATCGGCATCAGTATGCTCCCCTTTTTAAAGGAGGGCAGAGACTCGGTGCGCCTTGTAAGGCCCTCTGTCGACCCGCAGAAATATGACATCGTCCTCTACCGCGTGCGCGGCGAGTATGTCCTCCACCGCATTATCGGCTTTGACGGCGACAGTTATATTATTTGCGGCGACAACTGCCGCGGCTGGGAGCGCGGTTACGGACGAAAAGATATAATCGCCGTCGTCGATGAGATATACAGAAACGGAAAGCCCGAAAAGCCGCATTGCCCGAAAAATCGCATATATGAGCGCCTCTGGTGCTCGTCATTACTAAAAAGAATTGTTATGAAATTGAAATAAAACGCCGAGATTTAACTTAAAATCTTGGCGTTTTTTCATTTATTATTCTAATTTAAGGTGATTTTTTTGTGTATCTTATATATAATACAATATGTATTGTACTTTGGGTAGATAATATAGGAGGTAAAAAATCATGAAAAAAGTATTAAAATCAGCAGCGGCAATCTTGCTGGTTTTGACTCTTGCTTTTTCGGCGTTTGCCATTGGCGGTGTTTTTGCCGAAGAGACAGAGCCTCTGAGCAGCTTTGCCGTCTCTGCGAAAGGCAGCGGAGCTGATTCGGCCGCACTCGGTACCGTCTCGTGGTGGAAGAGCGACGTTGACGGTAAATATTATATGTTCATGCCGTCAAAATCCGACCTTTCATCAATAACGGTCTGGTTCACTGCGGCAGACGACGTTATGTGTGACGGAGTCAAGCTCGAAAACGGCGCACAGACAAGAGTGTTCGCAAACGGCGGCGAGTTTGTCCTCAGCGTCGGCAACGCGAAGTACACGGTAGTGTTCCTCAATTCGAGCAAGCTCCCGACAATGTTTATCAACACTCCCGAGGGCGGACTTGATAGAATCCACGCCGACAAGTCCCACAAGGAAAAAGGCTGCACCATGCTCGCCATTAACTCAAATGGCAAGGTAGACTATGATGCAGAGCTCGCTTCAATGAAGGGCAGAGGCAACTCAACCTGGGGCTATCCGAAAAAGCCCTACAACATCAAGCTCGGCTCCAAAGCAAAGCTTTTCGGCATGGAAAAAGCGAAAAGCTGGTGCCTGATTGCAAACCACGGCGAAAACAGCCTTCTCAGAAACCAGCTGGTTTATACCCTCGGTGGTGAAATCGGCATGAAAGAGAGTCCGGATTGCAGAAGTATAGACCTCTATATTAACGGCGAATATCAGGGAGTTTATCTCATCACCGAAAAAGTCGAGATAAACAAGAACCGCGTTGATATCTTTGATTTGGAAGAAGCTACAGAGGATGCGAACGGCGGAGTGGATCTGTCAACCTTCTCGCCTCTCGGCGTCCGCACAAGATTCAGCGGATATCTTGAGAATACTCAGAAGTGGTATGATATTCCCAACAATCCCGAAAATATCACCGGCGGATATCTTCTTGAGTTGGATTTCAGCGAGAGATATGAGGCCGAGGCAAGCGGATTTGTAACCAAAAAGTCGCAGAGCGTTGTTATAAAATCGCCCGAATACGCTTCGCAGGCGCAGGTTGAATATATCAGCCGCTACTGGCAGGAGTTCGAAGACGCATTATACAGCAGCGACGGATATAACGATCTCGGCAAAAAAATGTCGGATTATATCGACGTAACATCCTTTGCGAGAGCATATTTTATTCAGGAGTGGTCGAGTAACTGGGATGTCGGCCTGTCGAGCGCCTTCTTCTACAAGGATCTTGACAGCAAGCTGGCAGCAGGCCCGATTTGGGATTTCGACGAGTGTCTCGGCAATGCCCACGGCGCGAGAGACGGAGTGGATTTGACTGATCCCAAGAATATCCACGCAAAGATTAGAAACCTGTTCTATGATTCGCTCATGGGCAGCAACGACGTTAAGGCTACACCCAACGTTTTTGCCCTTGCTTACAGACACGCGGAATTCGCGGAGTCCGTCGAAGAACAGATGAAGAGCAATTTCGTTCCGGCTGTGCAGAGGATTATGGCCTCCACATTTGACGATTTTGCAAACAGCATTCGCAGCTCTGCGGTAATGAACGCAATACGCTGGAATACATATGGAACAACGGATCTTGCCGCAATAATCAATCAGTATAACGGAGAGATAGAGTATATCCGCGAGTTCATCAACATAAGAACTCCGTTCCTTGCCGAAACCCTCACCCTCAAGAACGAAGGCTTCACGATAGCTCATATCCCGTCGCAGAAGCGTACCGGCTCCGAGATAACTCCGGAAGTCTCCGTCAAGTGCCTCGACAGAACCCTGACCGAGGGTGTTGACTACACCGTTGCTTTCTCCGACAACGTTGAAAAGGGTACGGCTACCGTTACTGTCACCGGCATGGGCGACTATGAGGGTGTTACAGCTCAGACTACGTTTAAGATACTCCTTATCTCCGATCCACTCGACTGGACAGGCGGCTCGGGTGCAGAGCGCGCTAAAGAGAGCTTGACCAAATTCGGCGCAAACTTCGTTGACGCAGTTGAGCTGATACTCTATTATATAGTCAAGCCCTTCCAGAAATAACAGCAAAAAAAGATCCGCTGCCGGTTATTTTACAGCGGCGGATCCTCTTCTATTTAAACAGTGTGCAGCCCGACTGACGGAACCGCTCAATCATTTCGTGCGCCTTTTCGACGCTCAGCCCGAAATGCTCGCACAGGCACTCTATGCACATACACTCACGAGCGCCGCGGTTTATCATCTTGCGGTGAAAGCCGATGTCGTCATTAGTCAGAGGCTTTGAGCATTTGATGCAGTAGGTCATTTCTTCAGCTTGCAGATGTAGCAGGCGCAGTCGTGCGCCTCGAGATGAACCTGCATGAACTCCTTTTTGACTCCGATGCACTCGCCTGTGAACGCGTCGGTCATCTCAAGCCCGTAGCCGGAGGCGGCGGTTATGCCCAAGTTCTCGAAATAGAGCGGCACACCGCACTTGCTCTCGCTGAAGTTGACGAAAAGAAGGGCAATCTCATCGTTGGAGAGAAGCTTGGCGAAGGCAATTTTGTCGTTCCAGCTCTCCGTTGCGACAAAAGCCGGGCGGGACTCCTCGTCCTGATTTATTCTGATAAGGCGCTCGTTTTTAATGAGGTCAAGGCAGAAATCATTAAGCTTTCTCAGGTCGCCGCCGAGCATCAGCGGGGACGAGAACATACACCAGAGCGCAAACTGCGTCTTGTAGTCGGTGTCCGTGCAGCCTACAGAGCCGACATTTCCCTTGCCGTACATTCCCACGGTGAGCATATCAATGTCGTTGAAGCAGCCAGGAGCCGAATATGCAAGGTTATCCACCTGGCTCAATGCGATATCGGCGAACGAGCGGAAGCTGTCGTTTATGTCGCCGGTCGAGCGGTACATATGCGCGCCCGCCGAGCGAATCCAGCGGCTGACCTCGTTGTTGCCCCAGTTGCAGGCGGAGAAAAGTATCTCGCGTCCGCAGGCCTTGAGCGCCATGCCCATTTTTCTGTAGAGCAGGGGACCGTTTGCGCTGTCGGGCTTGTAGCAGAAGTCGTATTTCAGAAAGTCAACGCCGTACTCGGCAAAGGTCTCCGCGTCGAGATATTCGTGGTCGAAGCTGCCCGGATAGTCTGCACAGGTGCGCGTTCCGGCGCAGGAATACATACCGAACTTGAGCCCCTTGCTGTGGACATAATCGCTGACAGCCTTCATTCCGTTGGGAAACTTCTCCTCGTCCGGGACGATTTTTCCCGTCTGCGGGTCGCGCTCGCGCTTGCTCCAGCAGTCGTCGATGACGAGGTACTCATACCCGCAGTCGCGCAGGCCGAGCTCAACCATCTTGTCGGCGGTCTCCTTGATTATCTGCTCGTTGATGTTTTCGCCGAATGTGTTCCAAGTGTTGAAACCCATGGGCGGAGTCTTTGAAAGCATTTGATCACTCCTCGGTGAATTTATTTTTCAATTTATATTAACACAAGGCGTCATTAAAGGCAATAAAAATCTGCCGCACCGAATGATGCGACAGGTTTCTGTTTTCTTCAAGCAGCTCCGAAAATCTTGAGGATGAGTTGAAAAACGGCGTCAACTATCTGTTTGCTCAAACCGTGCTCTTCGAGGAATCTGAGAATGTCGCCGACAAACTTCAGAAAAGCCTGAAAAAGCTCTGCCGCTTCCTGGCCGCCCGCCTGAAGCTTCGCAAAAAGCTCGACTATTTGGTGAATGAGCGTTGTGATGAATTCCATTATTTTTGCCTCCTTTTTATTCTTGCGGGAATTAATAAAATATTAGCACATTTTTTCTTTCGCGGCAATAGTCAAATCGGCAAAATCAGCATCGGCAGAAATAATTTTTTCGTTACTTTGCTCATGAATAATAACCTATGTGTCGAAAAGCTTCAAGGTCGGTCGATATAAAAGACAAAGCAGACAGCTGACGGCTGCCTGCTCTGCCAAAAAGGAGTCAATTTTCAAAAAAGAAGTCAATCTAAGATGACATAAAACTCAACGGTACTTATCTTATTTGAAAAGGCCGAGAATAGCATCAAAGATAGCCTTGACGATAGCCTGTGCGTCGAAAGAAGCGCCGGCAAAACCAAGAATCTTTTCGATCATCTCAAAGATAGTTGCTAACATGTGCGATGTCCTCCCTTCTCCCTTAATAAGACAATTGCTTGTCTCCTTACGTTTAAATTATAACAGCAAATATTTTTGCTTGTCAAAAGGGAATTGAGAGTTTTTGTATATTTTTTAACGTCTTTTGGCTATATTATAAACAGTTTGTAAATAAAATTTATAAATAATACAGTTCATTCGCAATATGTATATTTATGCATATTGTTAGTTTAAAAAAAGAGAAAATAAAAGTAGGTGATTCATGGTGTTTTTTTACAGGTTCCTTTATGTGTTCATCTGGCCGCTGTTCCGTCTCCTCTTTCATCCGAAGGTGAGAGGCAGGGACAATATCCCGAAGAGCGGCGCGATTATCTTTGCGGGTAATCACAAGAGCAACCTCGACTGCGTTTTGCTGGCTACGTGCCTGTGGCGTCAGGTTCATTTTATGGCGAAGGATGAGCTGTTCCGCGGCGCCGCAGGCGGATTTTTCCGAGCCCTGGGCACAATTCCCGTCAACAGGCGCATCCGCGATGCCTCCGCCTTGAGCGAGGCTCAAAAGGTGCTTGACGCCGGCGGAATCATCGGCATCTTTCCGGAGGGCAGCTTCAACCGGACGAAGGAAACTGTCATGCCGTTTAAGCCCGGCGCCGCAAGAATGGCGGCGAGAAGCCACGCAGCGCTTGTCCCGTTTGCGATAAAGGGGAAATATACCGTAATCGGCAGGCGTGTGGAGATAGAGTTTTATCCGGCGATAGAAACGGCGGAAAGAGATGCCGCGTCAATAGGACACGAGCTCGAAAATACGGTGAGAGAGGGACTCGAAAATGGGAAAAGATAACGATAGGGGATTCAAAGTAATAACAGCGTTTATAAAGCCGGGCTTCAGACTGCGCTTTTCGCCGACAATTATCGGCGCGAAAACATTCCGAAGGACGGCGCGGTTGTAATCGCCGGAAATCATAAAAATATAAGTGATCAGTTTTTGGTGTTTTTAGCGACAAAGCGCGTTGTCAACTATATGGCCAAGCGCGAGTATTTTGACGGTGCGCTCGCACCGCTTTTCAGATGGGCGGGCTGCATACCCGTCAACCGCGACGGCTTCGATGCCGCTGCAGTCAGAAGCGCGATAAAAATTCTGAAAAAGGGCGGCGTCGTCGGAATCTTCCCGGAGGGCACGCGCAACAAAACGGACGCGCTCTTATTGCCGTTTAAGCCCGGCGCCGTTGCCATTGCCCAAAGGGGAGGCGCCGTAATAGTGCCGTTTGCGATAACCGGAGAGTACGAGAGAAAGGGCGGGCTGAAAATTGTTTTCGGCAAGGCTTTTTCGCCCGCGGATATGAGTCCGGAAGCGGCGACCGAAAAATTGTACAATGAGGTCAGAGATTTGCTCACCGCCCGGTAAATCGCCCGAAATCGAACAAAAAACGACTGTTTTAAAAAATTTTTTGTCATTTTGCATTGAATTTTTATTTCGTGCTTTCTTCAATTTGTTGTGGTTTTTCCGTTGACATTTGCCATATATTGTGATACAATCCAATCGTAGGAGATTATACCCTGCGCGAATCGGCGCGAATCTTCAAAAAAATCGAACATTTGTGTTGACAAACCGAATATTTGTGCTATAATTAGAGACAGAAAGAACAAATGTTCCGATTTTTTCCGTAAGGAGGAAGCAAAAATGACAAGTACATTCATAATTGTTTCGATTCTCGAAGTTGCCGTTGCGGCCCTTATAATAACCGGCTTTGTGTTTGAGAAGAAGCTGATCGATTTTGAGGAGAAGCTTGAGACTGCTCTTGCCAAGAAGATCGCTCACTTCCTCTGCACCAACAAGTACACGAAGGCTCATTTTGTCAAGGAGAAGAAGACCGCTCAGCGCCGCAGCGCAGCCAAGACTGTGTTCGAGCCCGAGACTGTCTCTCCGACCCCCGGCAAAAAGGGCAACAGAGTTGCCTAACCTTTTTCAGGAATCGCATAAGTTTGGACCGCCTTGCGTTTGGCAGGGCGGTCTTTTTTTTACTTTTGAGCGGTCTTACGAACCGTCAGCAGCCGCAGCCGTTGTTGCAGCCGCATCCGCAGTCCGAAGCTCTGGCAACGCCATTATTGCAGCCGCAGCCCGTGTCACAGAGCAGAAGGATGATGATAAGGAAAATGCACCAGTTGTTTGAGCAACCCATCGTTTTGCCTCCTCTTCAGTTACTAAGAAAGAGTGCCGCGGTTTTAGGCGAGCACCGCTTTCATCAATATATTATGACGCGCCGCGTTTGACGGTTACACTTTTCGGAGCAAACATAATTTTCTTTTCTTCGGCGTAAACTAAGTAACCGGAGGTGTCGGGCATGCTGTTTGATAAGAACGGAGAGGTGCTGCGCTACGATGAGACCGATATATTCTGCGAGGAATTAGCGTTTTCGGATGAATATACCGCCTATTGCCGCTATTTAAACCGACTTGAGCCGCGCGGCAGAAAAGCGGAGAAAACGGGAGATAAGCGCGGCAAAAGCGAGCATTAACACGATAAATTAAAATAATGAGGCAAAGGGGATAAATTTGACTTTTCCTGACTTTTGACCGCGATTCACGGCGGGCTTATAATATAATCGAAGGTCAAAGAAAGTCAAAGACAGAAAAGAGGTGTCTGAGATGAGCTTGAGCAGTCAGATAACGGGCATGATACTCGAGATGCTCGGAAACGGCGGAACGGTCGAGATACAGCGCAACGAGCTGGCGCAGACGGTGGGCTGCGTTCCGAGCCAGATAAACTATGTTATCGCGTCGCGCTTTACTCCGGAGCAGGGCTATATCGTCGAGAGCCGCAGGGGCGGCGGAGGCTATATAAGAATAAGGCGCGCGGCGATGGAGCCGAATCAAAAGGTCATGCACGCGGTCAACGCCGTGGGCGGCAGGCTCGACGAGCGCACGGCTCGCGCGCATCTGGCGGAGCTTGTCGGCGCGGGCGTCATTGATAAGCACGCCGCCGTGCTGATGCTCAGCGCCGTGTCGGATAACGCTCTGCGCCCGGCCGCCGCCGGGGACAGGGACGCCGTCAGAGCGTCGGTATTTAAACAGCTGCTGCTCGTTGAAATGGGCAGAAACGGATAAAGGGAGGAAAAAATATGCTTTGTCAAAACTGTGGAAAAAATGAGGCGACAACTCACATAAAGCAGGTCATAAACGGCGACACAGCCGAGCGCCATCTCTGCTCCGACTGCGCCGAGCATCTCGGCTACGGCGATGCGTTTTCGGGCTTCGGCTTCGACGTTGCCGGGCTTTTCGGAAATTTCTTCGGCGATGCCGTTCATTCGCTCGGTGCGCCGAGAAAGGTGGTGCGCTGCCCGAAATGCGGCTCGTCGTTCAACGATATAGTCCGCGAGGGCAGGGTCGGCTGCGCCGAATGCTACAAGGTGTTCTATAACGAGCTCAAGCCCTCGCTACAGCGCATTCACGGCCAGATACGCCACAGCGGAAAGATAGCCTCGACTGCCGAACCCGTCAGCGAGGAAGAGGCAAAAACCGACGAGAGAGAAGAGCTTAAAAAGCAGATGGACGAGGCGGTTGCCGCGCAGAATTTTGAGCTTGCGGCGCAGCTTCGCGACAGAATAAAGGAGCTTGAAGGGGGTGCCGAAAATGAGTAAATGGTATGTAGACAAGGGCGAACAGGGCGATATCGTCCTGAGCACACGCGTGCGTCTTGCGCGCAACCTTGAGGAATATCCGTTCCCGTGCCGTCTCGACACGGCGGGCAAAATAAAGGTCAACGAAAAGGTGCGCGACACCTTGCTCTCATGCGTTCCCGAGCTGGGACTTCACTATGTGACAATGGATTCGCTCAGCCGCGAGCAGGCGATATCGCTCGCCGAGCGGCATCTGATAAGCCCGGAGTTCGCTTCCGTGCGCGAGGGCAGGGCGCTCATGCTCACGGAGGATGAGACGGTGGGCATAATGCTCTGCGAGGAGGATCATATCCGCGTTCAGGTTATGAAATCGGGACTTGCGCTCATGGACTGCTATGTTCTCGCTGATAAAATAGACTCCGCGCTCGATAAAAAGTTGAATTTTGCGTTCGATGAGAGACTCGGCTATCTGACCCAGTGCCCGACGAATCTCGGCACTGCCATGCGAGCCTCCGTCATGCTGCATCTGCCCGCGCTCAGAAGAAGCGGTCAGCTCTCGGTGCTTAGCTCGACAATTTCAAAATTAGGGCTCTCTCTGCGCGGCGCATACGGCGAGGGCAGGGAGTCGCGCGGCGATATCTATCAGCTCAGCAACCAGATAACCCTCGGCATAACCGAACAGGCGGCGATTGAAAATCTCCAGTCGATAACCCGTCAGCTTGTCACGCAGGAACGCGCGGCGGCGGAGCGTATGTGCGCCGATATCGCCATGCAGGATAAAATATACAGAGCTCTCGGAATTTTGCAGAGTGCGCGCGTGCTGACCTGCGACGAGATGATGGATCTCATATCCCTGGTGCGCCTCGGCTCGGCAAGGGGAATACTCAATATACCCATAGAAAAGCTCAACGAGCTGCTCGTCAATATGCAGCCCGCCACGATAAGCGCGGCGAACGGCAAGCATATCGACGCGCGGCAGAGGGACTGCCTGAGAGCCGACGCGGTGCGAGAGGCGCTGTCCTAAAACACAGCCGATAAACATATATAAAAACATATATCTTCCGATTCTCTTTCGATTTTCCGGCAATAATCTCTATTGTACGGTCATGCGGAAAGGAATGATAATATGTATAAGTTTACCGGCTTTACGCAGAAAGCCAATGATGTGCTGAACGCCGCTATCGAATATGCGGAGAACATGGGGCACACCTATATCGGCAGCGAGCATCTTCTGCTCGGACTTTTAGAGCAAAACGGCGGAGTGGCTTACACCGTTTTGACAAACAAAAAACTTACCGTCGGCAAGGTCGAGGACGCTGTCAGAAACAGTATCGGATTCGGCGTGCCGACGGTGCTGACTCCCGGCGATTTTACGCCCAGGTGCAAGAATATCATTGAAAATGCCATGCTTCAGGCCCGCGATATGGGGCACAGCTACGTCGGCACGGAACATCTGCTTATCTCTGTGATAAAGGAGGGCTCGAGCGCGGCGACTGCCGTTATGACCCGGCTCGGTGTTTCGCCGCAGGAGATTTTGCAGGAGCTTTTGAAGGTGTTCGGCTCTGCTCCGGACAGGGACTCGGAGAAGTCGGATTCCGTCAAAAAGCCGGTCGGCAGGGCGGACACCCAGACACTCAACCGCTATGGGCGCGATCTGACCTCGTTTGCCGCGGCGGGCAGGATAGATCCGGTAATAGGCAGGCAGAAGGAGATAGAGCGCGTCGTTCAGATTTTGTTGCGCAGGACGAAGAACAACCCCTGTCTGATAGGCGAGCCGGGAGTCGGAAAGACGGCTATCGCCGAGGGACTTGCGCTGAAAATCGCCACGGGTGAAGTGCCGGAGCCGCTCAAGGGCAAGCGTATAGTTTCTTTAGACCTCACCGGCATGGTCGCCGGCACAAAGTACAGAGGCGACTTCGAGGAGCGCGTAAAATCCGCCATAGAGGAGGTCTCAAGGGCGGGGGATGTCATTCTCTTTATCGACGAGCTGCACACGCTCATAGGCGCAGGCTCGGCGGAGGGCGCGGTGGACGCCGCTAATATTCTAAAGCCCGCGCTTGCCCGCGGCGAGCTGCAGGTGATAGGCGCGACGACGCTCGAGGAATACCGCAAGCACATAGAAAAGGATGCCGCGCTCGAGCGCCGCTTCCAGCCCGTCACGGTCGGCGAACCGAGCGAGGATGAGGCGGTGGCGATACTCAAGGGCATACGCGACAAATACGAGGCGCACCACAAGGTGAAAATAACCGACGGCGCTATTGAAGCGGCGGTGAAAATGTCGGTGCGCTATATCGGCGACAGGTATCTGCCCGACAAGGCGATAGACCTGATAGACGAGGCGGCGTCGCGCGTCAGGCTCGGCGCATTTACCGTACCGCCCGAGCTCAGAGATATGGAGGAGAAGCTTCGCACTCTCGCCGAGGAAAAGGATTCGGCCGTGAACTCTCAGGAGTTCGAGCGAGCCGCGCAGATACGCGACGAGCAAAGGAAGCTCAGCGATAAATTGGAGCGCGCAAAGCACAGCTGGCGCGAGAAATCGAGCGAAAAAATAGGCGAAGTGACCGCAGATAATATAGCCGAAATAGTCTGCGCGTGGACGGGGATACCCGTCTCGCAGCTGACAAGCGCGGAGAGTGAGCGCCTGCTGCGGCTCGAGGATGAGCTGCACCGCAGAATAGTCGGCCAGGATGAGGCTGTCGCCGCGGTCGCAAGGGCGATAAGGCGCGGCAGAGTCGGACTTAAAGACCCAAAGCGTCCGACGGGCTCGTTCATTTTTCTCGGCCCTACGGGAGTCGGCAAAACGGAAATATGCAAGGCACTCGCTTCTTCGCTTTTCGGCGACGAGAACGCGATGATAAGGCTCGATATGTCCGAATATATGGAAAAGCACACAGTCTCGCGGCTTGTCGGTTCGCCGCCCGGCTATATCGGCTATGACGAGGGCGGTCAGCTGACGGAAAAGGTGCGCCGCAGACCGTACAGCGTAATACTTTTTGATGAGATCGAAAAGGCGCACCCGGATGTTTTCAATATGCTGCTCCAAATACTTGACGACGGCATACTGACCGATTCGCAGGGGCGCAGGGTCGACTTCAAAAACTGCATTATTATAATGACCTCGAATGTCGGCGCGAAGCTCATTTCGGGCAGCGGAAAGGCTCTCGGCTTCTCGACCGAGCGCGGAGATGTTCCGAGCCACGACCGCGTGCGCGAGCTCGTGACCGGGGAGCTCAAGAACACGTTTAGACCGGAGTTTTTAAACCGCGTCGATGATATAATGGTCTTTCACTCGCTCGAAAAAAGCGATATATCGGAGATAGCGCGCAGGCTGCTCGAGACACTCTCGGGGCGCGTGGGGCAGTTCGGCATAGCCCTGACCTTCGACGAATCGGCGGTAGAAAAGACGGCGGATGCGGGCTTTGACCCGGTCTACGGAGCGAGACCGCTCAAGCGTGTTATCCAGCAGCAGATCGAGGATAAGCTCTCGGAGCAGATGCTCGAGGGCAAGGTGACGGTCGGCAAAAAATATCTCTGCAAAGCGGAAAACGGCGAATTTGTTTTTGTCGAACGGGAAGAGCGCGAATCGGCTGAAAATGAATAAAAGTGCACCCCGGAAGCGGCAGGGCTTTCGGGGTATATTTATGTGGACTCTGCCGAGGATTTCTGTTATACTTAGAAAAAATGAACGGAGGCGCAAAATGAACGCAGCGGAAAAAATAATACGGTATCTTGTCGATAAGTATTCGCCGTCGGTGCTGATCTCCTACGGTTCGTTTGCCGACGGCTCGGCGAACGCGGGCAGCGACTATGATGCGCTTCTGATCTATAACGGGCGCGAATGCCATGACAGCACGGTTATTGACGACACGCCGCTCGATGTGTTTTGCTATCCTGTGGAGAATTTTTCGGGCGACTATGACCCGGAGAAGTATATCGCAGTGTTCGACGGTGTGATAATCATTGATACCGATTCTCTCGGCCAAAGCATAAAGGACAGGGTACGTGGGTTTATCGACGGCGCACCCAAGAAAGACAGGGACGAGCTGCGGCACGAGGTCGAGTGGTGCAGAAAAATACTCGTAAGGAGCGGGCGGAATGATGCCGAGGGCTTATTTCGGTGGCATTGGGTGCTCGTGGACAGTCTCGAAATTTATTTCGACATAATCGGCAGATACTGTTACGGGCCGAAAAAATCGCTCCGCTATCTCGGCGAGATCGACAAAAAAGGCTTTGCTCTCTATGAAACAGCGATGCGGGAGTTCACCCGCGATGCGCTCGAAAAGTGGATATCCCATCTTGAGTCGGTATTCGGTGAACGGTACGAAAAATAAAAAGAGGCTTAAAAGAGCAATAAGCGAAAAAATAAAGGTCATATTCCACATTGTCAAGCGTGTGAAATACGACCTTTGTTTTCTTATTCTTTGGTCTGCGCCGAACGCGACAGCCCATGTTCGCTTTTATTTTGCCTCGGCTATGAATCTCTTGAGATTTTCAAGACCTATTTCAATGCCCGTGAGCGGCTGCTCTATGCCCTCAAACTCGATGCTGACATATTTGTCATAGCCCGCGCGCCTGAGTATGCCCATGCACTGAGCTACGGGGATATTGCCGTGGCCTATCACCGCGCCGCGCAGATAATTTCCGGCTCTGCTGCGGAAGAATCCGCGTCCGGGGTCGGGCTCCGAGCCGCTCTTGATGTGGAAATCCTTGGCGTGAACGTGCTTTGCGTATTTTGCGACTCTGCCCACCGCCTTGTCGGAGGGGTCGTCGGCGCAGGCAAAGTTGCCTATGTCAACGAGCAGACCGAAATTGGGGTTTGCGACTCCCGTGACGAGCTTTTCGACGCGGTCGCTGTCCTGCGCAAAAAAGCCGTGGTTTTCAACCATAGTCGAGATGCCCTTCTCTGCGGCATATTCGGTCACTCTGCGGCAGCCCTCAACGAGGGTGGGCAGAGCTTGCTCAAACCCGCAGTAAGCGCTAAGGGGCGCATTATAGCCGCCTGTTGCATCGTGGCGCATTCCGGAAGCGCCGAGTATCTCCGCTATGTCCACCTGCTTAAACAGGCGCTCGCACTCCTCGTCGAGCGGGCGGTTGAGAAGCTCCGCGCCGATGGTGTAGTTGACTATCGGCAGCCCCGTTTTTTCGCTCTCGTCGCGCAGGCGCTTGGCGTAGTCCTCGACGGGCATTCCGTTTTCGGGCAGGAGGTCGATAAATTCGATTCCGTCAAAGCCCATTTCCTTGACCTTGCCTATGAGCTGAAGCTGGGTTATTTCCCCGCTCGAAAGCATAGGCTGAAAGCTGTAGCTGCTGACGCAGGTTTTCATATTTTTTCACCTCAGTCCATGTATCCCTTGAGGAAGCTGACGGCGTTTCCGATATCCTTTTCGGGGTCGTCGCCGACTTCTCGCTCTATTGTCAGGAAGCCCTTGTAGCCGATATCGTCGAGCGCGGCGAGATATTCATCCCACTTGACGCTGCCCTCGCCGAGCGGCACTTCCTTAAACGAGCTGCCTGTGACGAGCGGGTCTTTTTTTATGCCGTAGACTATCTCAGGATCCCTGTAGAATATCTGAACGCCGTCCTTGGCGTGGGTGTGAACTATGTAGTCGCGCAGGTTGTAGACCGCCTTTGCGGGGTCGTCGCCCGTGACCATGACAAGGTTCGCGGGGTCGAGGTTGACCGCGACGCCGGTAGAGCCGAGCGAGTCAAGAAACTTCTTGAGCGTCGCCGAGGTCTCGGGTCCCGTCTCGATGGCGAAATGGGCGTCGAGGCTGTCCGCGAAGCGGGAGAGCTCAAAGCACGCATCCTGCATTATCTTGTATCGCTCGTGTCCGCTGTCCTCGGGAACAACGCCGATGTGTGTTGTGACGATATCCGTGCCGAGCTCCTTTGCAAGCTCGATTATCCTCTTCGACTTCTCGACTCTCCACCCGTTTTCGTCCCTGTTGCCGAAGCCTCCGCCGAGGTCGCCGCAGAGGGCGGAGATGACGAGCCCGTTGTCCTCAACGAGCCTGCGGAAATCCGCACGCTTCGAGCCGACAAGCTCCTCGGGCGACATCTCGCCGCTGGTGGCATAGACCTGAATGCCCTGCGCACCGACCTTGGCTGCCTTTCCGACCGCCGTCGGGATATCCGTGCGGAAGCTGTCGATAATAACGCCTATTGGAAATTTCATGTTAGCACCGTCCTTTAAAAAGGTATTTTAACAAGGCAATGATAACAAATAACCGCCCGATATTCAAGAGATAAAAGCTATTTCGGGGAATAAAATAAAAAACAGTCCGACTCAAGTTTTTTTGAATCGGACTGCGAAGCTTTTTGCTGTTCGTGTTCAGTCGAGCACTATTTCCAGCTCGCGCTTTTGAATTTTCATTCCGTGCTTTTCATAGAAACGCAGTGCGCTGTCGTTGCCCTCCCAGACGTTTAACGTCAGGTTGTGGCAGCCGAGCTCTTGTGCGGTCGAAAGCGCCTTTTGAAACAGTGCGTCGCCTATGCCCTCGCGCCTGAAATTTTCGTCAACGCACAGGTCGTCGATATAGAGCTCCGTGTTAGGGCAGCGTGCGGAGTCGGCGGAGTGGTCGATTATAATACAGAAAATATATCCGAGCACACGGTCGTTTTCGTCCGCGGCGACAAAGATTAGGCGGCTCTCGTCCGTTAGAAGCTTTTTGAGGCTCTCGCCGTCGTATTTCGACTTCCCCGCCTTAAACAGGTCGGGTCTTATCCCGCTGTGCAGAGCGCAGATATATTCGAGCAGCTCAAGTATTTTCGGGCAGTCGTCCTGCCTTGCGCGTCTTATCTCTTTAAGCATTTTTATCCCCTCACCTTACGCAGACTCTCTCTATGCTTCTCGCCTTGCCCGTTTTTTCGTCAGCGTCGATTATAACGCCGCACATCATGCAGGCGCCGCCGCTTATCTCAAAGCGTGTGGGCAGGCCGGTCTTGAGCCATGATATCGAGGCCTCGGGGCGCACGCCGAGCACGGAGAGCTCGGGACCCGTCATGCCGAGGTCTGTTATATATGCCGTGCCGCCGGGCAGGATTTTTTCATCCGCCGTTTGAACGTGGGTGTGCGTGCCGACAACGGCGGTCGCCCTTCCGTCGAGGTAAAAGCCCAGGGCGAGCTTCTCCGCCGTTGACTCGGCGTGGATATCGACTATCTTTATTTTGCAGTCGTCTATCTCCTTCATGAGAGGGTCGATGTAGGAAAACGGATTGTCCGAACCGTTTATATAAGCGCGCCCGAGAAGGTTTATAACGCCGATGCGCACCCTGCCCATGTCGATAACCCCGACGCCCTTGCCGGGGCAGGAGGAGCCGACGTTTGCGGGGCGGATTATGTCGCTGCGCTCGTCGAGAAAATGATACACCTCGCTGCGCCTGAACGCGTGATTGCCCGTGGTTATGAAGTCGACGCCGCTTGAAAAAATGTGCTCGGCGGCAGCAGAGGTTATGCCGTTTCCGGGTGCCGCATTTTCGCCGTTTGCTATAACAACGTCTATGCCTTCCAGCTTCTTGAAGCCGGGTAGCACCGAGCGCAAAAAGTCGCAGCCCTGCGTTCCGACAATGTCGCCTATAAGAAGTATGTTCATTCCGATTTTCCTCTCAAAAAATCCCACCGTTGTTCACGGTGGGATAGCTTTTTTGCTTATTTTGCGTAGTCGCTGACTCTGCTCTCCCTGATAAGGTTGACCTTTATCTGACCGGGATATTCAAGCTCGTCTTCAATCTTCTTGACTATGTCGCGGGCGATGAGAACCATCTTCTCATCGTTGACGACCTCGGGCTTGACCATTATGCGAACCTCGCGGCCGGCCTGAATAGCGAACGAACGCTCAACGCCCTCAAACGAGGAGGCGATGCTTTCGAGCTTTTCAAGGCGCTTGATGTAGTTCTGAACATTCTCGCGTCTTGCGCCGGGGCGGGAAGCCGAAACAGCGTCGGCGGCCTGAACGAGGCAGGCGACAAGCGTCTTTGCCTCAACGTCTCCGTGGTGAGCCTGGATGGCGTGGACAACGCCCTCGCTCTCGCGGTATTTTTTCGCGGCCTCAACGCCCAGCTCAACGTGCGAGCCGTCCATCTCGTGGTCGAGCGCCTTGCCGATATCGTGGAGAAGGCCGGCTCTCTTTGCAAGCTTGACGTCGGCGCCAAGTTCCGCCGCCATGAGACCTGCAATATATGAAACCTCGAGCGAATGGTTGAGTACGTTCTGGCCGTAGCTCGTTCTGTATCTGAGCTTGCCGAGGAGCTTGACGAGCTCGGGATGCACTCCGTTGACGCCTGCGTCGATGAGCGCGCGCTCACCGGTCTGCTTGATGGTTGCGTCAACCTCGCGGCGAGCCTTTTCGTACATCTCCTCAATGCGGGCGGGATGAATTCTGCCGTCCGATATGAGCTTTTCGAGCGTCAGACGCGCGACCTCGCGGCGAACCGGATCAAAGCTCGAAACGGTTATTGCCTCGGGCGTATCGTCGATTATCAGATCGACGCCGGTTATAGTCTCGAGCGTGCGGACATTTCTGCCCTCGCGTCCGATTATGCGGCCCTTCATCTCGTCGTTGGGCAGAGCGACAACGGAAACGGTAGTCTCCGCCGTATGGTCTGCGGCGCAGCGCTGAATGGCGGTGCCGATAATTTCTCTTGCTATTGTGTCGGCCTCGTCCTTGGTGCGCTGCTGATATTCGAGCACCTTGACGGCCTTTTCGTGAACAAGATCGTTTTCAAGGTTTTGGAGCAGGTATTCCTTAGCCTGCTCTCTGCTGTAGCCCGAGATTTTCTCGAGCACATCAAGCTGACTTCTCTTGAGGCTCTCCGCCTCGGCGAGTCTGTCGTCCGCATCCTTTATCTTGCGGCTGAGGGACTCATCCTTCTTTTCGAGATTTTCGATTTTTTTGTCGAGACTCTCTTCCTTCTGAATGATTCTGCGCTCCTGGCGCTGAACCTCGTTGCGCCTCTCGCGCAGCTCTTTTTCGTTTTCGCTTCTCTGCTTGTGAATCTCATCCTTGGCCTCAAGGATAGCTTCTTTCTTTTTGGCCTCAGCCTGAGTCATGGCTTCGCTGACTATGCGGTTCGCTTCTTTTGTAGCTGAACCTATTGCGGCTTCGGCAACTCTCTTCCTATGTAAACCGCCGAGAATAAAACCGACAACGCCGAATGCGACGCCGACCGCGGCGGCTATAAGAATAATTTTCCAAACTTCCAAACGAATAACACCTCCCGAATAAAAATTTTGATTATTGTAAAACTCAGTAAAATAACAATATGGAGTATAGCTTGGCACATAATACTACCATTATTATGTATAATAACCTTAAACGGGCGAAATGTCAAGGTGTTATTGCGACACATGGTACAAAAAATTCAGGAAACCGAAGAAAACTCCGTAAATAAAGTTGTTTTGAAGTCTCAAATAAAAGTATTGACTTTTCGGCATTTGATGATAAAATAATAATGTTAAAGCCGTGAGGCAGAAGATGTGTTCCGAATGTCCTCAAAGAGAGCCGCGCGCCGTTGGCTGAGAGCGCGGGCGTCGATACGGAATATGTTACCGCTGCCGAGTGCGCACCGAAGCCCCGAGGGGATAGGCTGCGACGTATGACCGCGTTAAGGTCGCATGAGTGGCGGCGTGAGCCGCAAACCGGGTGGAACCGTGGAGCATTCGCTTCACCCCTGTAAATTTTACGGGGGTGGAGCTTTTTTCATCCCTGAGACGGGCCTTTGCCCGAAGCAGAAAGGAGAAATTTTTATGGTAAACATTGAACTCAAGGGCGGAGTCGTAAAGGAGTTTGACAACGGCATAACCGCTATGGAGGTGGCGAAGAGCCTCGGTATGGGACTCTATAAGGCGGCGTGCGTCTGCCGCATAGACGGCGAGGTTAAAGACCTGCGCACCCCCATTGACAAGGACTGCAAGCTCGAAATACTTACCTTTGACGATGACGACGGAAAGCGTGCGCTCAGACACACCGCCTCCCACGTTCTCGCTCAGGCGGTCAAACGCCTCTATCCCGAGGCGAAGCTTGCGATAGGCCCCGCCATTGACAACGGCTTCTATTACGATTTCGACGTCGATGTGCCGTTCACCCCCGAGGTTCTCGAGAAAATCGAGGCGGAGATGAAGAAGATAGTCAAGGAGGCTCTGCCGCTTGAAAGATATGAGCTTGACCCCGAAGAGGCTATCGAACTGATGGAGAAGAAGGGCGAGACATATAAGGTCGAGCTTATCAAGGAGCACGCGGGCAAGGGCGAGAAGATATCGTTCTTCCGTCAGGGCGAGTTTGACGAGCTCTGCGCGGGACCTCATGTCCCCGACACCTCGCGCGTCAAGGCTTTCAAGCTGACCTCCTGCACCGGCGCTTATTGGCGCGGCGACTCGGACAATAAGATGCTCCAGAGAATTTACGGAACCGCTTTCACGAAGAAAGAGGATCTTGACAACTACCTCACCATGCTCGAGGAGGCGAAGAAGCGCGACCACAGAAAGCTCGGCAAGGAGCTCGGACTGTTCACCATTATGGATGAGGGCCCCGGCTTTCCGTTCTTCCTGCCCAACGGCATGGTTCTCAGAAATACCCTTATCGACTACTGGCGCGAGGTTCATAAGCGCTACGGCTATGTCGAGATATCCACTCCCATGATGCTCAACCGTTCGCTCTGGGAGCGCAGCGGCCATTGGGATCACTACAAGGAGAATATGTACACCACCGTTATAGACGACACCGACTTTGCGATAAAGCCGATGAACTGCCCCGGCGGAATGCTCGTCTATAAGCTTCAGCCCCACTCCTACCGCGACCTGCCCCTTAGAATGGGCGAGCTCGGTCTGGTTCACCGCCATGAGCTGTCCGGCGCGCTTCACGGCCTGTTCCGTGTGCGCTGCTTCACTCAGGACGACGCGCATATCTTCATGACATGGGATCAGATGAAGGACGAGATAAAGGGCGTTGTCCGCCTGTTTGACGAGGTATATTCCGTGTTCGGTCTTACCTATCAGATCGAAGTCTCGACCATGCCCGAGGATCATATGGGCGACGAGAAGGATTGGGATTTTGCCACGGAGACCCTCAAGGCGGCAGTCACCGAGATGGGCAAGGACTTTGTTATCAACGAGGGCGACGGCGCGTTCTACGGTCCGAAACTCGATTTCCACCTCTCCGACTCCCTCGGAAGAACATGGCAGTGCGGCACCATACAGCTCGATATGCAGCTGCCCGAGCGCTTTGAGCTTGAATACACCGGCGCGGACGGCGAGAAGCATCGCCCGGTCATGATTCACCGCGTTGTTCTCGGCTCTATCGAGCGCTTTATCGGCGTTATCACCGAGCACTTCGCCGGCGCGTTTCCGCTGTGGCTCGCTCCCGAGCAGGTGAGAATTCTGCCGATATCAGACAAGTTCCACGACTATGCACAGGACGTCTGCAAGCAGCTCGATATGGAGGGACTCAGAGTCAGCGTTGACACCCGCAGCGAGAAGATCGGCTACAAGATTCGTGAAGCCCAGCTCCACAAGATTCCCTATATGCTCATCATCGGCGAAAAAGAGGTCGAGAGCGGCACGGTCAGCGTCAGAAAACGCGGCGAGGGCGATATCGGAGCTGTACGTATCGGCGAGTTCGTAGACAGCGCAAAGCTGGACGTTGCAGAAAAAAATATCTGGTAAAGCTTTGAGGTAAAATTTTAAAAAACTTAAACGCTCCGGCGCGGTATACAAGATATTGTGTACCGCGCCGGATTTCTTTCTATTTTTTAAAAAGTTTTTGAAATCAAAGTGTAAAAAATGGCTCTAAACTATTGCACACAAGAAACTTTTGCTTTATAATGTAGGTGACTAAAGGTGGATAAGTGCACTCGAGTGGTGGAACTAAACACCCAAAATTATGACAAAGGGGGCGAGCGCATGGGAAAAACTGATTTTGGCGGATTTTTTATACATACGCTCGACCAGAAGAACCGAGTGTTTATTCCCGCGGAATTCCGCAGCAAGCTCGGCGCGGAATTTGTCGTATGCACTCCGCCCGGAAGCAGCGACTGCATTATCATCTATACCCTCGAGGAGTGGGACAGATACTTTGAAAATCTCCGTGCCGTAAGCGACAGCGGCTACGCCCGCGCCTTTGCCGAGCGTATAGCGAGCAGCTCGAAGAGATGCGCCGTGCCCGACAAGCAGGGCAGAATAACCCTCTCGGCTGAACACTGTGCGGCGGCGCACCTCGAAAAAGAGGCGCTGATAGCCGGAGTCGGCAACCGCGTGGAGATATGGAATCCCGCAGTATGGGATGAGAAGTGCGCGGAGAATATGGCGGAAATCGAGAGATTCGCAAAGAACGTTCAGCTTTAATGCGGAGGGCGGCACAGCATGGATTTCAAACATATTCCCGTACTTTTCAACGAGTCGATTGATGCGCTCGACATAAAGCCGGACGGGCTGTACGCGGACTGCACCGCGGGCGGTGGCGGCCACTCGAACGCGATATTGGACAGGCTCTCGGAAAACGGAAGGCTCGTCGCCGTTGACCGCGACCCCGAAGCGATAGCGACACTCACCGAGCGCTTTGAGGGCAGAGAGAATGTCAGCATAGTAAACGACAACTTTTTTAACATAAAGACTATACTTTCTCGGTTCACCGACGAGGGCGTCGACGGGATTCTCGCCGACCTCGGAGTGAGCTCGCATCAGCTCGACGACGCAGCGCGCGGATTTTCGTTCCATGCGGACGCGCCGCTCGACATGAGGATGTCCATGCAGGGCATGAGTGCGGCGGACGCGGTCAATTCGCTTTCGCAGCGCGAGCTGCAGGATATCATCTACAGATACGGCGAGGACAAGTTTGCTCCGCGCATAGCGGCGGGGATAGTCCGCGCGAGGGAAGAAAAGCCGATAGAAACAACACTGGAACTCGCCGAGATAATCAAAAGCTCTATCCCGGCGGCGGCGCGCCGCGAGGGAGGCCACCCCGCGAGGCGCACCTTCCAGGCGTTGCGAATTTATGTGAACGGTGAGCTTGACGGGCTCGACGGGGCGATAAGCGATATGTTCGACTCGCTCAAAGTCGGCGGCAGGCTCGCAATAATAACCTTCCATTCGCTCGAGGACAGAGCGGTAAAGCAGACCTTTGCCTCCCTCTGCGAGGGCTGCATATGCCCGCCGGAGTTTCCGGTTTGCGTCTGCGGAAGAAAGAGCAGGGGCAGGCTGCCCCAAAAGGCATTGGCTCCGAGCAGAGAGGAGCTCGAACGGAATCCGCGCAGCAGAAGCGCAAGGCTTCGTGTAATAGAGAAAATCAGATAACTATTTAGTATAAACGGGAAAAGTTACAGAGAAAGGACGGTAACTATGGCAACAGAGCTCAACGGCACTCAGGCTTACAGATTCGAACTGTTCGAGCCTCAGCAGGCTATGCCCGCGCCGAAAAGAAAAAGCGCTCCGGTAGGACCGCAGCGTGTAGTGGAAGCGCCCAAAAAGACAAAGGCGCAGCTAAAAGCAGAGGCGAAAGCAATCAACAGGCGCATAGCGGTAATTTTAAGCGTGGCGGTTGTTATGTTCATGCTTCTGGGAATGAATATGTATTCGCGTTCGCGGCTTACCGTTCTTGCTCAGGAGGCGGCGAGGATACAGACGAGTATCTCCGAGGAGCAGAGCAGAACGGTCGACCTTCAGAGCAGACTGACTCAGAAAATGGGTACGGACGCTATCATCGACTATGCGACGAACAGATTGGGCATGGTCAAGGGCACCCGTTCGCAGATAAACTACATAACCGTCAACGGTTCCGATTCCGTTGTTTATGACGGGGACGGCAGCACAAAAGCAGGAGAATAGTACGGGCATCGCACGGCATATAATTATGTGCTTGCGCTGCGTTGAAAAGGGCGGATCGCGGTCTGCCCTTTTCGGACATTTTAAGAAGGTTTTTTACCGAGCGGTGAAAGGGTGAAGATATGCGAAAAACAACGCCTAAAAAAGAAAAAGACAGGCGCGCAAAAAGAACATTTATATGTATTGCCGTAGTTTTTCTTGTCTGCATCGGTAATCTGTTTTTTATCCAGATAATTCGAGCCGATTATTACAAGGGCAAGGCGGAGGAGAATCAGCTCTATGATACCGCCATACCGGCTCAGCGCGGCACGATATATGACTCGGAGGGCAATGTCCTCGCCCAAAGCGCATCGGTGTGGCTCGTGTATATCGACCCCTACAGCGTACCGGACGACACCGTTCGCGCTCAGCTTTGCCTCGATTTGAGCGAGACGCTCGGGATAAACGGCGACAGCCTGATGAAAAAGCTGCAGATGACAAAGTACAGGTATCTGGTCATAGCAAAGCAGGTTGAATATGACAGAAAAGAAAAAGTAGTCGAGATAAAAAAGAAAAAGTACGAATACGTAAAAGACGGAAAGAAGCAGTATGCCTACGGCAGCTCCATGGTCGGCATAGACCCGGACGTCAAGCGCTATTATCCCAACGGAAACCTTGCGAGCCATATCATCGGCTACACAAATTCCGAGGGCAACGGTCAGGCGGGCGTCGAGCTCTACTATAACAATATTCTTTCGGGCATACCCGGCAGAAAGGTCACGGCAAAGGATGCCTACGGCAGAGCGATGCCGCTCCAATATGAGACTCTTTACGATGCGTCAAACGGTCAAAAGCTCCAGCTGACGGTCAACTCCAATATTCAGCGCTATCTTGAGGACGCGTTGAGACAGGCGTATATAGACAACAAGTGTGCCTACGCAAACGGCATAGTTATGGATGTCAACACCGGCGCGATACTCGGCATGGCGACTATGGGCGACTATGACCCGAACAACCCGCGCGAGACGGACGAGGCCGAGGTAGAGGAGGAGTATAAGCGCCTTCAGGAGCTTCGCGCCGCGAAGTACGAGGAGTCGGGAAAGACCCCGACGGAGGAGGAGAAAAAGAAGGGTCAGGAAGAGGACAGAACGAACGCAAAGCTCAATGTTTTCTATAACAATGTCAGAAACCAGAATGTCAGCAGCACCTATGAGCCCGGCTCGGTTTTCAAGACGATAACCGCGTCGGCGGCGCTCGACCAGGGCGTTGCGGATCAGTCGACAAAGGTCGATTGCGTGGCGGGCGGCATAAGGGTTCTGACCCAGACCTACCACTGCAACGCGCACACGGTTCACGGCACGCTCGATATGGTCGGCGGACTCAAGCGCTCCTGCAACTCATATTTCATAACCATGGGTCAGCGCCTCGGCGTTGATAACTTCTATAAATATTTTGAAGCATTCGGCTTCACGGAAAAGACGGGCATAGACCTCCCCGCCGAGACTCAGCCCAAGGCGGGAGTCACCTACCACGCCCACGAGGGCATGACTCTTATCGACCTTGCGAGCTCGTCCTTCGGTCAGTCGTTCCAGGTCACGCCCATTCAGATGGTGACGGCGCTCTCCGCCATAGCAAACGGCGGAAAGCTGATGAAGCCCTATGTCGTTGCAAAGGTGCTCGACGACAACGGCAACGTGGTCAGCGAGACTCAGCCTACGGTCAGACGCCAGGTGATAAGCGAGGAGACCTCCGCAAAGGTCGCCGAGATGATGCGCCGAGTCGTCAACGAGGGTACGGCGAAAAACGGCTATGTTATCGGCTACCGCGTCGCTGGCAAGACCGGTACATCGCAGAAGCTCGGCAAGTCGGGCGAGCACGTTGCGTCATACGGCTGCTTTGCTCCCGCGGACGACCCGAAGGTTGCGATAATTATTATCATTGACGAGCCGCACGGCGGTCAGATACAGGGCGGTCAGATAGCCGCTCCTGTCGCGGCGCGGGTCATGGAAAAGACGCTCAAATATCTGAACGTTGAGCCGCAGTATACCGAGAGCGAGCTTGCAAAGCTCGACACGACGGTTTCGAACTACGTCGGCAAGAGTGTTTCGGAGGTCTCCTCCGAGCTGCGTTCGGCGGGCTTCAACTGCAGAGTCGTAGGCAACGGCGACAAGGTCGTAAGTCAGCTCCCCGGCGCATATCAGAGCGTGCCCAAGGGCGGCATAGTCGTGCTCTACACCGAGGGCGGACCCGTTGAAAAAAAGACCAAGGTTCCCGATTTAACGGGGCTTTCGATAACCCAGGTCAACCGCATTGCGGCGGCCGCGGGCATAAACGTCAAGATATCCGGCAACACCCTCGTCAATTCCGAGCTCGTTTCCTACGGACAGAGTGTAGCAAAGGGCGAGAGCGTTGACTACGGCACGACGGTCACGGTGTATTTCAAATCGAATACCGGCGTGGCCGATTCTCCGGGCTGATAAAGGAGCTTTTAGATGAGACTTTCCGAACTGCTGCGGGAGGTTGAATTTGAAGGAAGCATAAAAAACGATTTTGATATAAAATTTGTCACCGATGACAGCAGACTTGTAAGACCCGGAGCACTGTTCGTGTGCATCCGACACAGAAGCTTTGACGGTCATACAGCGGCGGCGGAGGCTCTCGCCTCGGGCGCGGCGGCTGTTGTGACGCAGGAGAGACTCGGACTTGAAAACGAGCTCAATGTCGCCGATTCCCGCGCCGCTTATGCGAGGCTCTGTGCGGCTCTTTGCGGGCATCCGGAGCGAAAGCTCAGGATGATAGGCGTCACGGGCACGAACGGAAAAACGACGGTAACGACCCTTATCAGAAACATTCTTTCGGATTCGGGAATAAAAACCCTGCTCACGGGGACGGTGTGCAATCGCCTAGGAGAGGAAAGCCTGCCGAGCGGGCTGACTACGCCGAAGCCGCCGGAGCTCTATTCGCTGCTCTCCCGCGCCGTTTTAAGCGGCTGCGAAGCCTGCGTTGCGGAGGCCTCGTCTCAGGCGTTGGCGCAGGGACGATTAGAGGGGATAGCTTTCGACGCGGCGGTATTTACAAATATCACGCGAGACCACCTCGACTACCACGGCACATTTGAAAATTATCTTGCGGCGAAGAAAAAGCTCTTTGAGCATTCCAAAGTGTCGACGGTCAACCTCGACGACCCGCGCGCCGATGAGATAATTGCAGCGTCAAGCGGAAAAACCGTCACGTTTTCGACCGTTCTCGACTGCGCCGATTATACGGCAAAAAACATCTCGCTGCTGCCCGGGGGAGTCAGCTTTGAGCTTGTCTCAAAAGGGCGGATAGAACATATAAATTTCGCGTCGCCCGGTCTTTTCAGCGTCTCAAACGCCATGGCCGCGGCCGTCTGCGCGATAAATTTGGGCGTTGACCCGCGAAGCGCCGCGCAGTCGCTCGCAAGGTCAAAGGGCGTCTGCGGACGGCTTGAACGCGTTGAGTGCGGCACGCCCTACAGTGTTATAATAGACTATGCTCACACGCCCGACGGGCTCGAGCAGGTGCTGCGGGCTCTGCGCCCGTCCTGCCGCGGAAAGCTCATTGTCCTTTTCGGCTGCGGCGGCGACAGGGACAAAACGAAGCGCCCGCTCATGGGAGCCGCCGCGTGCAAATATGCCGACACCGTAATAGTCACGAGCGACAATCCGCGCTCGGAGGAGCCGATGAGGATAATCGGCGATATACTGAAGGGCACGGACAAAAAGCGCCGCGGTCTGTTCATTGAAGAGGACAGACGCAGGGCAACGGCGCTCGCGCTGAGCCTTGCAAAGCCCGGCGATACAGTCCTGCTCGCGGGCAAAGGACACGAAAAATACCAGCTTATCTGCGGCGAAAAATTGCCGCTTGACGAACGGGAGACCGTCAGAGAAATTCTCGGACTTCCGCACGATACAGGGAGGAAAAAACCATGAACACTATCGCAGCATTGATAATGGGTCTGGCCGCCGCGGTGCTCGTCACCGCGCTGCTCGGATTTGCCGTAATTCCGTGGCTGAGAAAGCTCCATTTCGGGCAGACTATCCTTGATATAGGCCCGAAGTGGCACGAGAAAAAGCAGGGCACGCCGACTATGGGCGGCATAATGTTTATTTTAGGCACGATAGCCGCATTCGCGGTGACCGTTGTTACCGACAAGCTTGTCGGCGGAAATATCGTTGCAAGCAGCGCAACGGGCGCGCCGGCGGCGGAGCTTTATACGAAGTTTTACAGCGGCATTATCTTTGCCCTGGGCGTAGCGCTCATCGGCTTTGCCGACGACTATATAAAGGTCGTCAAAAAGCGCAACCTCGGTCTGACCGAGAAGCAGAAAACCCTGCTGCAAATATTCGTTATAGCGGCCTATCTCACCTCGCTCTATATGAGCATGGGCAACAAGCCCTATATGTTCATCCCGTTCGTCGGAAATGTTCAGATGGGCATATTCTTCTGGGTTTTCGGCTTTGCCGTCATTTATGCCGCGATAAATGCGGTCAACTTTACCGACGGCATCGACGGACTCTGCTCGAGCGTCACGGTGACCTTCGGCATCTCAATGTGTATTATTGCCTATATGCATAAATTTTTCGGCGTCTCGCTCATGGCGAGCGTGCTCGTCGGCGGCTGCATAGGCTTCCTTGTCTGGAACCACAACCCCGCAAAGGTGTTCATGGGCGACACCGGCTCGATGTTCCTGGGCGGCATGGTCGTCGCCATTGCATATGCGCTCAACTGCCCGCTTATTCTGCTTCTGACGGGTATAATATATGTTATAGAGGGCGCGTCGGATGTTTTGCAGATAGGTTATTTCAAAATTACTCACGGAAAGCGTATCTTCAAGATGGCGCCCATACATCATCACTTTGAGATGAGCGGCTGGAGCGAGAAGAAGATAGTCGCCGTGTTTTCGATAGTCAACGCCGTCGGCGGAGCGGCGGCAATAGCGCTGATGTATTTCGGCGGCTACGCAATTTAAAAAACAGACGCAGACGAAAGGGGGATCGGGATGACAGAATCAAAGGGAAAGGCTAAGCCCGCGGAAAGCGGGAGAGCAAGAAAAGAGAATACGGGGATATCTCCTGCGCGCAAGCTGTTCAGGCAGTACTATCCGTTTTACAGATACACCCCGAGCAGCATCAAAAGGCGCGGCAAGCGAGAAGTGCTGTCTTTCGGGAAGATAGATACAAAGTTCTTCCTGCTCGTCGTCATCCTGCTCATTATCGGACTGATAGCCCTGTTCTCGGCGAGCTATATCAACGCCATAAACAGACATAAGGGCAATGCGTATTATTATATAGAACGTCAGCTGATCTTTGCCGTAACCGGCGTTGTGCTGATGTTCTTGGTGTCGAGAATAAATTACAGGGTATTCAAAGACCTGTCGTTTTTCGTGATAACCGTCGCGTTTTTCTTTCTTGTTCTCGTGCTTATTTTTCACGGCGACGGCGATTTCAAGCGCTGGCTCGTTATCGGCGGCAAGAACCTGTTCCAGCCGTCCGAGTTTGCAAAGATTGCGCTTATAATGTACTGCGCGTGGAGCATGGACAGACGGCAGAAAGCCATATGCACGGACTGGAAAATGATGTTCCTTTATATGATAGTCGTCGGCGTTATGTGCGGGCTTATCGCCCTCGAAAAGCACGTTTCCGCAACGATATTGGTCGGACTGCTCGGCATAGTTATGACCTATCTCGGCGGCATAGACAAAAGGTGGTATCCGCTCGTTATAGCCTGCATTGTCGGCGGCGCGGTGCTCATGGTCGTTTTCAGAAATAAGATGCCCGAATATGCGGCGGTGAGAATAATCGCATGGCTCGACAAGAGCTATGACCCCGGCGACGCCCGTTGGCAGACCAACAACTCCCTCTACGCCATAGGCTCGGGCGGTCTTTTCGGCGTCGGACTCGGAAATTCGCGCCAGAAGCATATGTATGTTTCGGAGCCGCAGAACGACTTCATCTTCTCGATATTCTGCGAGGAGATGGGTCTTGTCGGAGCACTGATTGTTATCGTGCTGTTCGTGCTCCTTATCAAGCGCGCTTTCGATATCGCCATGCGCACCAAGGACATGTTCGCGTCCCTGCTCGTCATGGGTATAGCCGTTCAGGTAGGACTCCAGGCGGCGCTGAATATCGCGGTTGTCACCGACCTCATACCGAATACCGGAATCAGTCTCCCGTTCTTCAGCTACGGCGGCACATCGCTGTGGATATTGCTCATAGAGATGGGCGTTGTGCTGAGCGTCTCGCGGGGCGCAAAGATAGAAAAAATATAAGACAACGGAGGAGTCAATATGCTAAAAGCCAAAAGAATTCTTATCGCCGCAGGCGGAACGGGCGGCCACATCAACCCGGCTCTCTCTGTTGCCGGATATATCCGCTCGCAGGACCCGACCGCCGAAATTCTCTTCGTCGGCACGGTGGACAAAATGGAAGCGAGGCTCGTCCCGCAGGCGGGCTATCCTATAAAGATGATAGATATCAGCGGCTTTCGTCGCGACATGAGCCCGGCGGGTATAATTCATAATATAAAAACCGTCTCGAAGATGTTCAAGTCGTCCTCGCAGGCTAAAAAGATAATCAAAGATTTTAATCCCGACCTCGCCATAGGCTTCGGCGGCTACGTCAGCGGGCCCGTTATCCGTATGGCGGCGAAGCTCGGCGTGCCTACGGCTATCCACGAGCAGAACGCCTATCCGGGCGTTACAAACAAGGCGCTCGCCAAGCAGGTTGACGCCGTGATGCTCACGAGCATGGCGGCGGAGAAATATCTCGAGCCTAAGAACCCCTGCGTGCTGACGGGGCTCCCTGTTCGCGCCGAATTCTTTACGGCAGACAAAGAGAAGAGCCGCCTCGAGCTGGGCGTTGACAGCCGTCCGCTCATACTCTCCTCCGGCGGAAGCCTCGGAGCGGAGCCGATAAACAAGGCGATGGTCGAGCTCATAGCCGAGCGCGCCCCAAAGGGCGACTGCTGCTTCATTCACGCCACGGGTCACAGCGGCACATGGGTCGCGGACGAGCTTAAAAAGCGCGGGGTCGACCCGGATAAATTCGAGAATGTGACGATAAGAGAATACATAGACGATATGTCCCGCTGCATGGCGGCGTGCGACCTGTTTATCAACCGCGCCGGCGCATCGACTCTCTCGGAGATAGAGGCGCTCGGCAAGCCGTCGATACTCATTCCCTCGCCGTATGTTGCGGAGAATCATCAGTATCACAACGCGATGACCCTCGTCGAAAAGAACGCGGCGGTGGTTATCGAGGAGAAAAACCTGACGGGCGAGAAGCTGGTCGGGGAGGTCGAAAAACTCCTTTCCGACCGCGCGGCGCTTGATAAAATGGGCGAAAACGCCCGCGAAATGTGCGTCAGAGACGCGGCAAAACGCATATATGACTGTCTTTGCAAGGTGGTCGGGTAACAGAAAAATTCATTTTCGCATATGATGGCACGCAGTTATTAATTGAGTGCGCGGGGTGCGAAAATGGAAACGGTGAGGATATCGGGGAAGAAAAGACTCTCGGGCGAGGTGCGGCTTCAGGGCGCAAAAAACAGCGCGCTGCCGCTTTTGGCCGCCGCCGCGAGCGTTGACGGCGTGAGCGTTATCAAAAACTGCCCGCGCCTTTCCGATGTTGACGCCGCGATAAAAATTTTGCGCTTTATCGGCTGCAGGGTGTGGCGCGAGGGCGGCGCCGTCACTGTCGACGCCACGGGCATCTGCCGCTGCGATGTGCCGCGCGAGCTTATGTGCGAGATGCGTTCGTCCGTTATTTTTTTGTCGCCCCTGCTTGCCCGTCTCGGCATGGCGGAGATATCCGCACCGGGCGGCTGCGAGATAGGTCTGCGCCCGATTGATCTTCACCTGTCCTCTCTGCGCCTTATGGGCGCGGAGATAGGCACCGAGGGCGGTGTGCTCTCATGCAGCTGCCCCGACGGGCTTCACGGAGAGAAGATAACCCTATCCTTCCCGAGCGTCGGAGCTACCGAAAACATACTCATTGCCGCGGCTTGCGCCGAGGGTGAGACGGTCATACTTAACGCGGCGCGTGAGCCGGAGATAGCCGACCTTGCGGATTTTCTCAATTCCTGCGGGGCGCGGATATTCGGCGCGGACAGCGGAGAGATAACCGTCTGCGGAGTTAAAAAGCTGCATTCCGCCGAGCATACCGTGATACCGGACCGCATAATCGCTTCAACCTATATGGCGGCAGCGGCGGTGACGGGCGGCGATGTGCGAATAATCGATACCCGCGCCGAGCACATAACTCCGGTCATACCCGTGTTCGAGCAGGCGGGCTGTAAAATCGACTGCGGCGAAAACAGCGTACATATCAGAGCGCCCGAGCGTCTGCGCAGCGTCCGGACCGTGCGGACAATGCCGTATCCCGGCTTCCCGACCGATTCCCAGGCGGTGGTCATGGCGATGCTCAGTGTGGCGCACGGCACAAGCGTTGTGATAGAAAATATTTTTGAAAACAGATACCGCCATGTGCGCGAGCTCTGCCGTCTCGGCGCGGATATAATGACCGAGGGCAAGGTAGCGGTGATAAAGGGAGTCGATACGCTCAACGGCGCGTGCGTGTGCGCCGCGGATTTGAGAGCGGGCGCGGCTCTTGCCGTAGCAGGCTTGGCGGCGCAGGGCAGTACGACAATAGAGAATGTCCGCCTCATAGACAGGGGCTGGCAGGATATGGAAGAAACGCTCCGCTCGCTCGGGGCGGATATCCGACGAGAAAGCTGAAAAGAGGTGCCCCACGCATGGGAGATAAAAACAGGCAGCAGCAAAAAACTCAGAAGCCGAAAAAGAAAAAACTGAGCAAGAAGGCGAAGCGCGGCCGACGCATTCGAATAGCCATTGTTGCTCTGCCCGTTGTGATAGTCGTGCTCGCAGTAGCCGCGCTCATCGGCAGCGCCGTGCTGTTTCGCGTGGAGGGCTTCTCTCTCGGCGGCGAGGGCAGATACAGCAAGGACGAGATAGTGAATGCGTCCGGAATAGATGTCGGCGACTGCCTGATGTGGATAAACCTCAACAAGGCAGAGGACAGGATAACAAAGACGCTGCCGTATATCGAGAGCGTGACAATAAAACGCAAGCTGCCGCATACGGTGTCGATAGAATACAAGCAGGCTAAGGTGTTCTACGGAGTCTGCGTCGACGGCACATGGGCGCTGACCGATACAAAATACAAGGTAGTAGAGTTTTTGGACTCGGAGCCCAAGACGGCGGCGCAGAAGATAAAGTTGCCGAAGGTCGCGGTTTTCGAAGTCGGAAGCGTGATAGGCTTTGACGTAAAGGACGGGGAGGAGTCGTCGCTCGATATCTATAAAAAGCTCATGGCCGAGGCCGAGAAAACGAGTCTCAAGGGCAAGATAACCGGCGCGGATGTAAGCGATCCCGCCGCGCTTTCGCTCATATATGACGGCAGAATAACGATAAAGCTCGGCGCTTTTGCGAATATTTCGGACAAGCTCAAGCTTTCGGCGGGCGCTATAGCAAACGAGGACAGGGTCGATTCGACCGAGCGCGGCACGCTCGACGCTTCCGTGACGGACAGGGCTTATTTCAGACCCGACAGTAAGCCTGAGCCCGCATCGGAGGAGCAGACGACGGAAATATCGGCCGAGCAGGCGGTAGAATAGTCAAAAGCTGATTTTAGATTTTTTTACTTGTCTTTTCTATGAATGTATGCTAAAATTAATCTATCTGAAAACTAACCGTTTTTATATATTCAGTTTGGGGGTTACGAAATGGCGTTTGAACTCGACAATGACTGCGAGATAACCACGCAGATAAAAGTTATAGGCGTCGGCGGAGGCGGCGGAAACGCCGTCAACCGTATGGTTGACAGCGGTGTGCTCGGCGCTGAGTTTATTGCTGTCAATACGGACAAGCAGATACTCAATCATTCCCGCGCAACGCATAAGATTCAGATCGGCGAGAAGCTGACAAAGGGTCAGGGCGCAGGCGGCCGACCCGAAATCGGCGAGAAATCTGCCGAGGAGAGCCGCGACGTTATCTCCGACGCGCTCAAGGGTACTGATATGATATTCATTACTGCCGGCATGGGCGGCGGAACGGGCACGGGCGCAGCTCCCATAATTGCCCGCATCGCCAAGGATATGGGCATACTTACAGTCGGCGTTGTCACCCGTCCTTTCAAATTTGAGGGCAGAAAGAAGCAGCTTCAGGCTCAGCGCGGCATAGAGAACCTCGCCGAGAATGTGGACAGCCTTATTGTCATACCCAACGAGCAGCTCAAGGCTATGAACAACGGCCAGAAGATGTCTTTTGCCGAGGCTTTTGAGATGGCGGACGAGGTTCTGCTCCACGGTGTCAAGAGTATCTCCGAGCTTATAAAGGTTCCCGGCTTCGTCAACCTCGATTTTGCGGATGTCACCGCTATTATGAGGGACGCGGGCTACGCTCACATGGGCTTTGCCAAGGCCTCCGGAAAGGACAAGGCAGCCGAGGCCGCAAGGGGCTCTATTTCGAGTCCGCTGCTTGAGACCTCGATCGCGGGCGCAAAGGGCGTTATTATCAGCTTCACCGCGGCTCCCGATGTAGACCTTGAGGATATCGAGGGCGCAGCCGAGCTCATAACCGAGCAGGCGCATCCCGACGCGGATATCACATGGGGCATTGCGTTCGACGAGAACATGGATGACGAGATGATGATAACCGTTATCGCTACGGGCTTTGAGGATAAGCCGAAGTCCGCAGTTTATCCCGAGGAGCAGCCCAAGACCAAGGTCGAAGCTCCCGCCCCGGCGCAGACCGAGTATGTTCAGACGAGCATCACTCAGCCCGTGAAGCCCGAGGTTCACGAGGAGCCGAAGAAAGAAGAGGCTCCGTATATTGCAAAGAGACCTACCGAGATAAATCCCGACGACGAGTTCAGCATAATACTCGACAGCTTCAACAGATAACATAAAATCGCGGGCTGTCGTTTCGGCGCAGACCGAAAGCAAAAATAAAAAAGGTCATAATTCGCGGCCTATGCCGCGGACTGTGACCTTTGTTTTTCTTATCGGATATTTTCAATAATATCATTAAATATGTTGACTGAATGATAGCTTCGGTGTTATAATAATTGTGGTCCGTGTAATAGGCACGGAAAGGTATATAGGAGATTGGGGGTTGGGAACCGCCGGAGAGCAAAAAACTCTTCGGCGGTTTCCATTTTATTCTTCGGTTGATTCGATAACTTTTTTTGCTATCGCTTCGAGCTGAGCGAAGCTTTCGAGATTACCGAGCTCGCGGCGGAATGCCGCCGCCCCGCGCAGGTCGCGGACATACCACGACGAGTGCTTGCGCGCCTCTCGAATCCCGATATAATCGCCCTTGTTGGCAATCAGCGCGCTGATGTGCCTCAGCATAATATCCATGCGCTCTTTAACCGGCGGGTCGGGGAGGACTGTTCCGCTCTTTAAAAACTCGTTTATCTGACCGAACACCCACGGCCTGCCGAGCGCGCCGCGCCCGACCATTATTCCGTCGCAGCGGGTTTTCTCGAACATCTCCGCGGCGCTCTTGCCGTCTGATATGTCGCCGTTGCCGATGACGGGGATGCCGACGCGCCTTTTAACCTCGGCTATAACCCCGAGGTCTACAGGCGGCGCATACATCTGCTTGCGCGTCCTGCCGTGCACGGTTATCGCCGCAGCGCCTGCCTGCTCGCAGAGCACGGCCAATTCCGGGGCGTTGATGCTGTCTTCATCCCATCCGGCGCGCATTTTTACGGTTATCGGCACGGGGGAGACCTCCACGCACCGCGCGACTATCTCCGCGGCGAGCTCCGGGCGCTTCATCAGCGCGCTTCCGCCGCCGTTTCCCGCAACCTTAGGCGCGGGACAGCCCATATTTATGTCAATGAAGTCGGGCGAATATTTCATGCAGGTCTCAATGGACTTTGCCATTATCTCGGGCACGTCGCCGAATATCTGAACTCCCGCCGGGCGCTCGGCTTCGCTCAGGCTCAGCAGCTCGGAGGTCTTGCGGTCGTTCATGCTTATTCCCTTTGAGCTCGCCATTTCGCCGATACAGCCGATAGCGCCGAAGCCCATGCAAAGCTCACGCATAGCCCTGTCCGCGACGCCCGCCATAGGGGCGAGCAGAGCGCCGCTCCCGAGTTTTTCAGCCGATAAATACAACTTGCCACCTCCGAAAGATACTCCGTAAATTTTAGCATAAAATGCACACGGTTGCAATCGGTTATAAAAATAATGAGCCGCTGCATGAAAAGCATAATTGCTTTGTGGCCCGAATCCGTAAAAGCAAGGCGAGCGGGCAAAAAAGGTGCTTAAAAGAGCGAAAGCGATGAAAAACAAAGGCCACAATCCGCAGGATAACCGTGAATTGTGACCTTCTTTATTATTGCCGTTCGGTCTGCGCTGAGTGCGGCAGTCCGTTTTATTTCTTGTCTGCGGAGACAGTCTCCTTCTCCTCGGCGTCCGAGCCGGGCTCGTTGAACTGCTTGAGGGATTCCACGGCGGCGGTAGCCTCTCTTGCGAGATCCGCGGCCTCCATGGCCTTCTTCGCGGCGGCGTCGACTGCCTGGGCGGCGAGCTGTGTCTTGTGACCCGCATCGGAGTCGCCTGCGGCTTCGGCGGCCTTTGCCTCTGCGGAGAGCTTGTCGGCTTCCGCTTCGAGCTTTTCGGCCTCCTCCTTCGCCTTCATAGCGAGCTCGACCTTGTTGTTCGCGTCGATTTCCGCCATCATCTTTCTGATAGCGCGGGTGCTCATGCCCTGCTTGACATACTCGAAGTACTCATCGGACGGAATACCTCCGATGAACGTCTCGGTGTACTTAACCTTAACGCCGACCTTGGCGATGACGATGTTGATGACGAGCAGCGCTACGAGCGTTCCGAGGAACACATATGCGCCGACACCTATCGAACCGCTGAATATGTTGGGGAAGAACATGACGAGCTTCTTCGAGAAAAGGTCAAAACAAATTACAGAGGTCGTCGCGAGCACTATCATAATGCTGTTGAGGATAATGTTGCGGGACTTGCCGTGCTTGGAGCAGGCCATCGTGAGCAAAATGAGGCTGACAAGGATGAGCACTGCCGTGAGCAGAACGGTCACGAGCGATATAAAGTAGAGCAGGAACGTGTTCCCGAAAAAGCTCGAGCCGATAAACTTGAACAGTGCGTCAAAGTCAAGCGCCGAGACGGTATTATAAATCGTTATGGCGTTGACGGACACGTTCTTCTCGAAGAACGGCCCCCAGAAGGAGACGTTCGCAAGAGGAAGCATGAGCGCTCCTATCGGCAGTATGCTGAGTATTATTCTGACTATTGTGAGGGGAGACCCGATAAACGAAGCCTTGAGTCTGTCAAGCTTCTTCTGGAATACGGCGTGTTCGCTCTCTGCCTTGTCGGCGTCCTCGAGCAGCCGCTCCTCCATTCCGTAGTAGATGAGATTGATGCCGCAGTGAGGGCAGGTGGGACGCCAATCCGAAACTTTAAGATGTGCGCCGCACTTCGGGCAATTAGCCATATCGTTTCCTCCAAACAGATTTTGTTGCCGCGAAATAACCCCTCGCGGCTTTGTTTGCGTACATTTCAATTAATTTTAACATAAAAAAAAGCAGAAATCAAGAAGAATTATACAGAAACTATAAAAATGTGTGAAAAAAATCATACACAATGTGCATCAGATGAACGCGCCGTCAATTCCTATAGTCTGACCCGTTATGAAGTCGGAGCCGTCGCCGGCGAGGAAGAGCATGAGCTGCGCCACCTCCTCGGGCGTGCCGAAGCGTCCCATCGGTGATTCTTCTTTCAGAAGCTCAAGCGTCTCGGAGCCCAAAGACGCATTCATGTCGGTATCTATAACGCCGGGGGCTATGCAGTTGACCTGAATGTTTGACGGAGCAAGCTCGCGCGCAAGCGCCTTTGTCAGCCCTATAAGCGCGGACTTCGCGGCGGAGTAGTGCACTTCGCAGGACGCGCCGGACACGCCCCACATGGATGAGACGTTGATTATTTTGCCGCTCTTGTCGTGCACCATGTCGGGCAGAGCCGCCTGGGTGCAGTTGAACGCGCCCTTGACGGTGACGCCCATCATGCGGTCGAAATCCTGCTCGGTGATGTCGCAGAACATCTTCTGCTGAGCTATTCCGGCGTTGTTTACGAGCACGCCTATTGCGCCCAGCTCCCTGCGGGCGAAGTCCGTCATTTCGTCAACGTCGCCGCGCACGCTCACATCGGCCTTGAAGCGAACCGCCCTGCCGCCCTGAGAGTTTATCTCCTCGCAGAGCTTTTCGGCAGCGTCCTTTGCGGTGCGGTAGTTTATCAAAACGCCGAAGCCGTTTTTTGCAAAGGCAAGAGCCGCCGCACGGCCTATGCCGCCGGCAGCTCCGGTTATTATCACGTTTTTGTTAGTTACACTCATTTTACAAGCCCCGGAAATCCGCCGCCCGTGCCGTAAGCGGCAGATATGTCTGTGTAGCCCGCAGGCACCTTGAACAGGCTCTCATCGACCTTTGAGGAGAACTTGATGTCGTCGCAGACGAGCACGCCCTCGCTGCTGAGTATCTCCATCTTGACGAGCTCATCGCCGTAGAAGTAGCATTTTATCGTGCTGTCGTTGCTCTTATATTCCTCGCAGATATATTTCTTGCCGTCAGCCTTGACTTCGGAGGTCTTGACATATTCCATGCCCTCGAAGTCTATCGCGGAAAGCGAGCCCATAGCCTCGTTGACGTCGCCCGCCTCGCTTGCGTCAAGGGCGAGATATATTCTGGCCTCGGGGAACACCATATAGAACTTCTGACCGTCCGAAATAAACGACATTGTCATGGCTACGCCGTTGCCCAAGGGAGCCTTCATGCTCATATAGGCTTTTTTGCCTGATTTGACCATCGTCAGGGGCATATTGACGGAGGCGCCCTGCATATTGGAGGAGCAGGTCGCGGTCATGGTGTAGGAATCGCGCTTCGAGTTCTTCTGGAAATAGGTGTAGAAGCGGGTCTTTTTGATGTCCTTCTTCGCGCCGTTGTCCTTTATCTCATGACCCTTCGGCATTGTCACGGGCTCGGTGGCCTCGGTTGTATCGGCGGAGGAGGGGTCGGTTGAATCAAGACCGCTGAGGGCGCTCATTATGTCCTCAAGGCTCGAGGTGGTGCCCTCCGTGGTGTCGGGTGCGGTGGTGTCCGAGCTGCCGTCCTTGTTTTTGCAGGCAGCAAAGCTCAGCATGAGCACAAGACACATGAGAATACAGAGAATAGCCTTTTTCATTTTTATCATCATCCCTTTGAGAATATTTTTTGACATTCGGTTTGCTTTTTATGCCTTATCAATAGAATACAGTATATTGCGGATAAAATCAAGGGTATCGCCAAAATATGAACGAACTAAGTACGGGCGCGCGGTTGACTTTTGAGAGCGAAAAAAGTAAAATTACATCAGGAATATCCTTTTGTCAATCGTTATATTTATCGGAGGTGGACTCATGGATATAGATATCTCTCTCATATTCGGCGATGCGGCGCGGTGGATAATGCCCGTGCTCGCGCTGCTTGTTGCGGCGTTCTGCGTGCCCTCTCTGCTGAAGGGCAACAAGAAGATAGGCGTCACCGGATATCTTGTCAACGAGGCAAACGGCGACCGCCTGCCGCTGTCGGGCTATGAGGTGTCCGTCGGGCGGAGCAAGGCCTGCGATATCGTGCTGGGCTACAGCACCGTCTCGCGCTTTCATGCGGTGCTTTCAAAGCATAAAAATGTCTGGCGCGTGGCTGATACGCGCTCAAAGACGGGCACATATATAAACGCCGAAAAGATAGACAAGCCCCGCGCCCTTGCGGACGGGGACACGATAGTTTTCGGCAACGCGGTGTTTGTATTTGTGGAGAACTCGGCCATAGAGCCCGAGCAAGCTCCCGAAGCGGTCGGCGAGCAGGAGACCGCCGAATATACCGCGCCCGAGGATGTTCATGCGGACTATATAATAGATGAAAAGACCGGCAGCGCGTATAGAATAGACGGCCTTATAACCTGCATGATAGGCAGCGGCGACGACGTGCAGATAAAGCTCAAGAGGCAGAATGTCTCGGCGCGCCACGCCATGCTCGTGTTCGACGACGGAACGGGCAAATGGAGCGTTACGGATATGGATTCCGCCTACGGCACTCTGCTCAACGGCAGACCCGTCAGGCGCATGACGCAGCTTAACGACGGCGACACCATCAATATCTGCGGCAGCACGCTCACATTCAGATCAACGGAGGAGGCGAGCGCATGAAAAAGGCAATGAAGAGAACAAAATGGTGGCTCCCCGCGCTGATTTTGCTCACGCTGTTTCAGATAATTTCAATGGCTCAGGTCGTCTTTGACGGCAACGGCACTCCGGATACGGAATGTCTCATCTTCTTCGGCGCGTATCTCGCCGTCGAGTGGGTGTATTTTGTTGCGATGTCGACAGCGCGAAAGCGTGCCGACCCCGCGCTCGAAATGATGGCGTTTTTCCTGACCGGCATAGGGCTTGTCACGGTTGCCGGAGCGAACAAGGAGCTTCTCAAGACGCAGTTTATAGCGGATATGCTCGGCATATTCTGCTATGTCGCCCTGCTTTGGCTCATATCGAATGTTGACAGAGCCATGTTTATGAGAACGCCCATGGCCGTGGCGGCGGTGGGGCTGCTCGTCCTGACGCTCATTCTTGCGCGCAACATAAAGGGCGCTTTCAACTGGCTCAGTATCGGCGGGATGTCGATTCAGCCCTCGGAGTTTGTGAAGGTCGCGTTTGTCTTTGTCGGCGCGGCGACTCTCGAAAAGCTTCAGACAACGCGCTCGCTTACAAAATATATAATCTTCTGCGTCGTGTGCGTGGCTCTGCTCTTCCTCATGCGCGACCTCGGCGCGGCGCTTATATTCTTCGTCACGTTCATAGTCCTCGCCTTTATGCGCTCGGGCGACTTCCGCACGATAGTGCTCCTGTGCGTCGGCGCGGCAATGGCGGCGGGACTCGTGGTGCTTATCCGCTCCGATTTTGTCATGGCTCGCTTCGCCACCTACCGCCATGTCTGGGACGATATGTACGGCAAGGGCTATCAGCAGACGCGCGTGCTTATTTACAGCGTCAGCGGCGGCCTGCTCGGAGTCGGAATAGGGGACGGAAAGCTGAAAGAAGTTCCCGCGGCGACGGAGGATCTTGTTTTCGGCATGATCTGCGAGGAGTGGGGTATCATCATCGGTATCCTGGTTATCCTCTGCATTATGTTCATAGCGTTCCACAGCATCCGCTGCGCGAGCGGCGCACGCTCGGCGTTCTACGCCATATCGGGTATAGCGGCCGGCTGCCTCATGCTCTTCCAGACGGGACTCAATGTTTTCGGCGTCACGGATCTTCTGCCCCTGACGGGCGTCACCCTCCCGTTTATCAGCCGAGGCGGTTCGAGCGCGATATGCTGCTGGGCGCTGATAGCGTTTATAAAGGCGGCGGATAACCGCACCTGGATAGGCTCGAAATATTATCTCGAGGCCGAGGCCTGAGCCGCAGAAAGGACTGATTAAATGAAAGGCATAGCAAGACGCTCAAAGCTCATGTTTGCGCTCGTGGCACTTTTCCTTGCGGGCGTGATAGTCCTTGCGGCGACCTTCGGCATCAACGCCGAAGCATGGGTGTTCAAGCGCGCCAATAAGCATATATATTCATCGGGTCAGATAGTTGCGGCGGGTACCATCTATGACCGCAACGGCAAGGTGCTGGCTCAGACGGTAGACGGCGAGAGAAGATATAACTCGAGCAGCACCGTGCGCCGCGCCACCCTCCACACGGTCGGCGACCTCGAGGGCTTTATCTCAACCGGAGCGCACATCGCGTTCCGCGGCGAGCTCACGGGCTACAGCTTCTTAAACGGCGTATACGACCTGAAGAGAAACGGAGCGGGCAACGACATAACCCTGACTATAGACGCCGATCTCTGCGTCACGGCGTATAACGCCTTAAACGGCAGAAAGGGCGCGGTGGGCGTATATAACTACAAGACGGGCGAGATTCTCTGCATGGTCTCGACTCCGACCTATGACCCGTATTACAAGCCCACCGATATCGACAGCGACACCACGGGGAAATACGAGGCGATATATCTGAACCGCTTCCTCTCCGGCGTGTTCACTCCCGGCTCGACCTTTAAGATAGTCACGGCGATAAGCGCTATAGAAAATATACCCGATATAAATTCGCGCACCTTTACCTGCACCGGTCAGTACAAGACCTCGACGGGTATCGTCAAGTGCAACTCCGTCCACGGAAAGGTCAATTTCCAGCAGGCGCTGAGCAAATCCTGCAACAGCACCTTCGCCTGCATTGCCGAGGAGCTCGGCAACGACGCGCTGACAAAGACCGCCGAGCAGGTCGGCTTCAACAAGCGCATAACGGTAGACGGAATAAATGTCACCAAGAGCTATTTCACCCTCAAGGATGCGGTCAGTGTCGACCGCGGCTGGGCGGGCATAGGTCAGTATCAGACTCTTGCCAATCCCTGCCAGATGCTCACCATGATGGGTGCTATAGCAAACGGCGGCAGCGCACCCGCACCCAAGCTCCTGAAAAATAACAGCTCCTTCGGTTCGCTTACTGCGCCAACGCTCAAATATCTCGATTCGAGCGTTGCGAACACAATAAAAAATATGCTCAGAACGAACGTCACTACTCACTACGGCGAGGGCAGGTTCCCCGGGCTTCAGCTCGGCGGAAAGACCGGCACCGCGCAGGTCTCGGACGGCGAGCCTCACTCATGGTTTGTCGCGTTCTCCGAGCGTGAGGATCTCCCGCTGGCAGTCGTCGTTGTTGTCGAGCACGGCGGCGAGGGTATCAGCGCGGCGGCGCCGATAGCCAATAAGGTCATGCAGGCTGCGGCTAAAAAAGGCGTGAACTGAAAAAATAAAACTTCGGCATCCGCATAGCTTTCACGGATGCCGATTTTTATGAACAAAATCACGATTTCGAAATTTATATGAGAAAAAATTCCGAAAAATAGTTGACATTAAGAAAATAATACCGTAGAATATAATTGCCGGGAAGAATCGGCAATAAAAATTCCAAGGAGGCTTTCGGATGAAAAAGATCGTAAGTATGTTAACTGCTCTGCTGCTGTGTGTTTCATTTGCCCTGTGCGCAAGTGCCGAAGCTTCAAAATACGGAGGGGTGGCGGCGGACGAAACCGTTTATGCCGAAGGAAAAGATATCATAATCGGCGAAATAATGGATTTGTGCGACGGATATACCTGCACGGTTGTTGAAGGCCTCGGCGAAAACGAAGAAACCGAACCCTTGTCGATTACCGATAAAACAAAGACAAAAACATTTATCAACCATATTACAGATGAAGACGGAAAGATTATCTGCACTTTGCAGGTTGTCGTGAAAGGAATGTATTCTCCGACAGACAGAATCTCTGAAATAACAAGCCTGAATTATGTGCGCCACGGGAGCAATTCGAGCCATATGTCAATTTCAGATGATGTGAGCGGAAATACCGCCGTGCTGAGGCTGTATTATTTCGGTAAATATATCGGAAAATTCAACTACAGAATATATTATAACGGCAATATCGAGCAGAGCTGAATTTTTATCTATCGGCTTCGGGGCTTTCTCTTTCGGGGAAGCCCCGATTTTTATTTTATCTCCGCTCCGGTGTAGTAGTGTTTGATTATCTCCTGCCAATCCGAGCCCTGACGCGCCATATAGTCGGCGCCGTATTGGCTCATGCCGACCCCGTGCCCGTAGCCGCGAACGGTTATTTTAAATTCACCGTCCGAGCATTTTATCTCAAAGCACGCGCTGCGCAGCCCCAATATTTCGCGCACCTGTGCGCCCGGGAATTCTTTTTTGCCTATGACGGCGAGGGAGATATAACCGCTGTCCGTTTTCTTTATTTCGCCTACCCATTTTTTGCAGTCGCCGCCGAGCTCCGCGCCCGAGCCCGCGAACGCCTTTTTGAATTCGTCCTCTGTCAGCGTCAGCGCCGAGGAGTAATCGGGCGAGAGCTTGTCGCCCGCGCTCGTGACGCTCTTTAGGTAAGGGACATCCTTGCCCCAGACCTCCTCTGCGGAGAAGGTCTGGCCGCAGCTTATCGCGTGGAACGCCGCGGTTATTGTTTCTCCGTCATAGGTTATCACCTTGCCGAAAACATCCTTGACCGCCTCCTCGATTTTCTTTTCGTAGGTCTCGTATTTGTCGCCCCATTTTTCTTTTCGTGCCGCCGCATCCAAATAGCCCTGATGCACGGCGCTGTCGTCGGTTATGTCTGCGCCGCCGAGCGAGGGGTCGGGACTTGAACGCTTCTTTACTGCATATGTATAGCATACGGCGGCCTGCGCGCGCAGAGCCTGCGAGTGATAGACGGGCGGCATCTCCGCCGCTACCGCGCCGACGACATACTCGAACATATCGATTTCGTTTATCTTCTTTGTCGACGACGAGAGAACGAGTATCGATTCTCCGCCGTCCTGCGAGTCCGCTTTCGTAATTTTGACGGTGCCGCTTTTTTCTTCTTTTGACCCTCCAGTTGCGGCGAGCGGGCAGATGAACATAACCGCGACCAAAATAATTAAAATAAATCCCGTATTTTTCAAAGCTTTTTACCTCCCGACCCTCGGCAAACTTGACTTTTAGTGCCGTTTTGGTGTAAAATTATACTCTAATACATTATTTATAGACAGAACAGGAAAGGAGTCTAACGCATGACAGATTATATATCCTCTATCGATCAGGATTCCCTTAACAGCTTATGCGAAGAAATAGGCAAGTATAACAAGATAAACCCTGCCTATTTTGACCGTTTTCAGGTCAAGCGCGGTCTGAGAAATTCGGACGGTACCGGAGTTATGGCGGGACTTACAAAGATATGTAACGTCCAGGGCTACTATGTCAGCGACGGCGAGCGCGTCCCGATAGACGGCAGACTGATCTACCGAGGAATCGACGTGCGCGAAATAATCAGCGGCTGCGAGCAGGAGGGACGCTTCGGCTTTGAGGAGGTCGTATGGCTGCTCCTTTTCGGAACTCTGCCTTCAAAAAGACGCCTTGAAATATTCAAAAACGTCCTCGCCGAGAGCCGCGAGCTCCCCAATGAGTTCATTGAGGACATGATAATGAAGGCCCCCTCGCACAATATCATGAACAAGCTTTCGAGAAGCGTGCTTGCGCTTTATTCATATGACGAGAACCCGGATGACACCTCGGTCGAGAACGTCCTTCGCCAGTCGATTCAGCTGCTCGCGCAGGTGCCCATGATAATGAGCTATGCCTATCAGGTCAAGCGCCGCAACTTCTACCACGAGAGTATGTATCTCCACCCGGTAGATAAGACGCTGAGCACCGCGGAGTCGGTTCTCTACTCGATAAGAGCGGATAAAAAGTTCACCCCCGAGGAGGCGCATATGCTTGACATCTGCCTCATGCTTCACGCGGAGCACGGCGGCGGCAACAACTCGACCTTCGCCACCCGTGTGCTCACCTCGAGCGGCACGGACACATATTCCGCTATCTCTGCGGGCATCGGCTCGCTCAAGGGACCCAAGCACGGCGGCGCGAATATAAAAGTCGCCGAGATGGTCGAATATATCAAGCAGGGCGTCGAGGACATTACCGATGCCGATCAGGTTGCCGATTTCCTCAAAAAGATACTCAGGAAAGAGGCGGGCGACGGTTCGGGACTCATCTACGGTATGGGTCACGCGGTCTACACCCTCTCCGACCCCCGCGCCGTTATACTCAAGGAACACGCAAGAAAATTTGCGGAGAATACCGAGCTCGAGGACGAGTTCAAGCTCCTTGAGCTTATCGAGACGCTTACTCCGAATATACTCGAGGAGCTGCGCGGAGACAAAAAGGTCATGTGTGCAAACGTCGACCTCTATTCGGGTCTTGTCTACAAGCTGCTCGGCATTCCCGAGGATCTGTTCACCCCGCTGTTCACCGTTGCCCGCGTTGCGGGTTGGTCGGCGCACAGAATGGAGGAGCTGATGACCGGCGGCAAGATAATCCGTCCGGCATACAAGAGCGTGTGCGCCCAGCGCAAATATGTAAGGCTCGACGAAAGACTTGACAGCTATCCCGGCGAGCTCAAGTATATCCCCAGCGACGAGCGCGCCTGATAAAGATAAAATTAATTTTTAGGACTTGATACAATGCCGAAAAACAAAAAGGTCTCAATGCTTAAAACCATGCTGATAGCTCTCGCAGCGGTGCTTCTGGTGCTTGTTCCGGTGCGCTGCTATCAGTTTGCCTCCGGTCTGCTCGAGCCCGTAACGGGCTTCTATAAAGGCGGCAGCCCGAGCATATGGGTGTCGTATATCCTGCTTGCCGCAGCCTCGGCAGCGTTTTTGATTATTGCGATAGTAAACAGGAAAAGGATATCCTATTCTACCGAGAAGTTCGGTTCAACAGGGCTCGCAATAGCGGCTTTTATGTTCGCTCTGACGCTGATAATAGACGCCGTTATGCAGTATAAAACCGTCTTTGATACGGCTACGGACAGCGCCATTATGTACGGCACGGAGTCGGTTCAGTATCTCAAAACGGGACTTGTTTCGAGGGGGCTCGAGGGCTTCTGCGCCATTGTGTCGGCGGTGTTCTTCGTCCTCTTCGGCTACGGGCATTTAAAGGGCAAGTCAAACGCTTCGGAATCGAAGCTTATGGCGCTGTTCCCCGTGCTCTGGTGCATATTCAGGCTCATGCACCGCTTCATGCGTACCATAAACTTCCTCAACGTCTCCGAGCTTCTCTATGAGCTGTTCATGTGCGTGTTCCTCATGGCGTTTCTCATGGCGTTCTCCCAGCTCAACTCCAAGGTCGGGAACGACAAGTTTGACTGGAAGCTCGTCGGCTACGGACTGCCCGCCATGCTGTTTTCCGTGCTCTGCTTCCTGCCGCGGTTTATAATGACCCTTGTCGGCAAGAGCTATGTGCTCTGCAGCCAGTCGCCCATAGAGTGGTGCGACCTCGGCGCGGCGGTGTTTATGTGCGCGCTGCTTCTGACGAGACTCACCTTCGGCGAAAAAGACACACAGACCGCCGCGGCGGACGAAAATACAGAGAGCTGATGTTTTTAGATAATTTTCTGATAGCTGCCGAGCAGGTGGCAATACTGTATATCCTTGTCGCCGTCGGCTTTATAGCCGACAGGACAAAGCTGTTTACGGAGAAGGCGGCTCGCCTCTGCACGGACTTGATGTTCTATATCATAACCCCCGCAAAGATAGTGCAGTCGTTTATCTCCATGGAGTTCAGCCGCGAGTCGGCTACGCGCCTTGCGATAGCCGCGGCGTGCGGCGCAGGGATACACCTTGTAGGCGTGGCGGTCAGCTCCGCCGTGTTCAACAAATCACCTATAGGCAAGGCGGCTATATTCAAATATTCGAGCGTCTACGGCAACTGCGGGTATATGGCTCTGCCGCTCGCCTATGCCGTGCTCGGCGACGAGGGCGTGTTCTACGGCTCGGTCGTCATAATGATGTTCCACCTGTTCTCTTTTACCCACGGCATCTGGATGATGTCACGCTCCGAGACGGGTGAAAAGACGAAGTTCAACGTCAAGAATATCCTTATAAACCCGGGCACCATCTCGCTCGTTATCGGCCTGCCGCTGTATCTGCTGAAAATTAATCTGCCCAATGTAATAGGCGCGCCTATAGACTATTTGGCGGCGCTCAACACGCCCGTGGCGATGCTGATTTTCGGCACATATCTCTCGAACGCAAAGATAAAATCCGCGCTCAGGGAGTGGAGGATACTCTGCGTAGCGCTGATAAAGCTCGGGGTGATACCTCTTGTCTGCCTCGGCGTTTTCAGGCTCTGCGGCATAACGGGAGCGCTGCTGACCGCCATGATAATCGCGGCGAGCGCACCGCCCGCAAACATAACGGTCGTCTTTGCGGCGAAGTACAACAAGGATACGGGGCTTGCGTCCCAGACGGTCGCAATAGTCAGCTTTATTTCGATAGTGACCATGCCGCTGTGGATAGGGCTTGCAAGTACAATGTAAAAAGAATCAAAAAATGTGTTGAACCCCAAGACTCCGTCGGAGGAGCCTCGGGGTTCATTTTTATAACGCGGCAAAAATCATCATCTCTAACTCCGATTTCGCGCACGCGCCACGATAAAAGCCGTTGTTCTCCTGCCTCAACTTTAGGCGTGGGGGTCAGGAGTTTTCGCATTTTCGTTTGTTCCGCTCGCCGTATTTCGAAATCAGCACAGTTCATAGCTCATATTACCTGTTTTCCGTTACCCGAACACCCGAAATTCAAAAAATTTTGAAAAATTTTAAAAAAATATGTCTTGAACACTTGAAAAAGTCAAAAAACAATGATATACTTTGTATAATGATAATGTAAATTGAGTTATTGCACTTATTTTACAAAAACACCGAGGTGACAAAAACAGGAAATGCGAGGACGGGACAATGACGATGCATACGAGGACGGATACGTTTTTTGAGCGGTGCGTTACCGCTTTTTTGTCACGCCTTGATTTTTTAGGTTCGCCCGGCAATTTAACAGTTTTATCATGCTTTAAGGCAGAGCGCGTTTGCGTTCTGCCTTTTTTTTGTACCCCTGTGACGGAAAGGCTCGCGGTTTTGCCCGCAGCAAGGCGCAAGGGCGCCGGCTCGGAAGAATAATCTGCCTTTGATTTCGCGGTTGAAAAGTTCTTAGATTGAGGAGGTGCGTTGCCGATTTCGTTTTCGACTGCGGTTTATATAGAGGGCTGTGTCAATAACCCGAATATGCGGGTAAGACATCGAAACAATGAATTGCTAAAAGGCAAGAAGAAACATATTTTGAGAGGTGATATTTATGAAGAAGAGAAAAGTCGGCAAGATGGTGTCGCTGCTCGTTGTCACAATACTTGTTGCAACGGCAATGATTCCTGCTGCCGGTGTGCTTGCGGAAAGCATTGAGGCCGCAGCTAATCGAAATGCTGTGATATCGGTAACAAATCTTGATGCCCTGCACGCACACATTAAAAGTGCGACCAACGCGAACGGATATTCCGACAAAAAGCCAATCCAGCTCAGGCTTGATGCGGATATCGAGATTCCGCTGTTCTATTGCCTTGTCGTGAAGGGCACCGACAAATACACAACCGAAGCCCAGGGCGGCATCTCGATTCTGGCGAGAGCCTGGATAGGCTATGCGGCGGGAGATTTTCGCGTTGACGGTATACCGAGAAGCTATGACAATACCGTTATCACGATTCCCGAGGGAGCATATGTTTCGCTTGACCTCAACGGTCATGCCCTGAAGATGAGCGATGACTACAAGACCCGCGGCAATGGGCTTGACGGAAAAATCCCGGACCCCGAGGATACTACTAAGCCGCTGACGACAAGCACCGGCGCCGGCAATAAATTCCCGATAGGCAAGATTATCGACGCCACTCAGACGGCTCCTGTCATTACCGTTAAAGGACAGCTTACCGTCAAGGACACATCAAGCGGTCAGACGGGCTCCATTTCCGGCGGAACGGGCAGCTATCTTGACGCTTTTAGCATTGACAACGGTCATGACGGCAGACTCCCGTATAAAACCGGCGATGGAAAATCCGTATATGCTTTAAAGGTCAGAGATAATGTGCGAACATTGAGACTTGAAAAGGCTCCCGCGATGAACACCGTCGGCGGCGGAGGCGTTCTTGTCAGAGGACCCAATGCGGTCTTTAACTTTGAAGGCGGCAACATCCGCGATAACTTTGTATGGATCGGAGAAAACTACGAGCTGTATACCGCGTCAAACGACGGCTATGCCCGCTATAGCGAGGGCGGCGGCGTCTGCGTTAGAAATGGAGCGACCTTCAATATGTCCGGCGGAAGGATTTCCAATAATGTCGCGCGTGCTTACCACGGAAACAAGGCGGACGGAACACGCGCCCGCGGCGGCGGTGTCTTTGTTGACAACAACTGCGTCATGAACTTTACCGGCGGAAGGATAGAGAATAACTCCACCTACTCAAGACAGACGAAGAGCGGAAGCGGAGAAGACATCCCCAAAAGTAACGGCGGCGGCATCTTTGTCCATAGGGGCGGCGTGCTCAATATGTGCGGACCCGACAATATTCAGGACATGAGCGATCTGGACAACTTCCCGATAATTGCAAACAATATGTGCGGAACATATTTGCCCAACGGCGGTTGGGGAGATGCATCGGGTGCGGGTCTTTTTGTCCGCGGAACCGCAAACCTCAGACATGCGGTTATCACCGGCAACAGCTTCTCGCGTTTCCAGCAGGCGGACTACACGAAGGAATCAAGATTTGTGGTCGAGACTGTTCTGCGGGATCCTGATACCGGCAAGGTCATCTATGTCAACCCGAACAATACGAACGAAACTATCAACCCCGACACAGGCGAGCCCTATGAGGCGGGCGATACCATAAACGGCGCAAGAGTTACACCGAAAACCAGTAAAAGCACAAGCACAAACGATACCTGGCTCTACGGCGTTTATACCTCGGCGAAAGACCGCAAGGTTTTTACCAACGGAGCGGGAGTTTTTATTGACGGCAGAGAAGCCGAGACGGCGCTGAATATCGGCGAGCAGGTCTGGATTTACGATAACTGGGATCTTGTTTCCACAAACTTCGTTAATGATTGCATATCCCAGGACGATGTCTGCCTGACCTTGGATGCCGCCAGTAATTATGTCCACAAGGACTCCTTTATCTCTCTTGCGGCTCCGGCGCATGAGTCGAAGATCGGCGTCAATGTCATAGGCGGTCAGCAAGACCGGCCTGTCGGAATAAAGGCGAAGCTTCCCACCCAAGGCACAAAGGCTTATTCCGGCTTCGTCAGCGTTTTCGGCGATTATCGCGGAAACTACACTCCGCAGCAGACCGATGTCCAGTTCTTCTGGGATAACGGCGCTAACGGCGGCACAGTCAACAATCCGGCGCCGGACTATGCGGTTATCTACAGTCCCACGAAGACCACGGTTAACGCTAACAGCTCGCTTTCCGGCGCAGTATATGAGACGCCCACTTATCTTCTCTTCGGCGCTAAAACAAATGCATATGCCAACGGACAGTATAAGGGCTATGTTATGAAGAACTATAACGAGGCCGATATTCACTATTATGCGCACACCGATTATGACGGAGAACATAAGAATATCAATTGGAGACTCGATCGCAACAGCACTCCTCTTACATTTGAAAAAGGAAACACCGTTCCCTTTATCGCGCCACTCAACAGACCTAATTACGACCTCTATAAGAGCGGCTGGATCGGCGCCCTCAAGAACAAGGATGGCAATTTCATCTCCACAGCAGGCGAAACCTCCGTGGCTTACAACGTGAGCACCGGCGAGGAGTATACCGACCTCTACTTCAAGGGCTGGGAGTTCTATGCCCCTTACGGTCACAGAACCATTCCCCCGCTTAATTTCATGAATCCCCTGAATCCGGGTGACGCAGATAACGATCCGAACGATCCCAAGTTCCGGCACTTCTTTACGGCAGACAACCTTCTGACCTGGAACGATAACGAGCTGCATCAGTCCGTTCCGGCCTATACCGCAAGGTGGTATACCAGGTCCGAGCTTGCCGCCGCAAGACAGGATATTTCCGTCACCAAGGGAGCGCTCCTTATCGGCAAAGACGGCAAGGTTTATATCAGGGTTGCGGCGCTTCTCGGCGGTTACATGACCGACCTTCAGAATGTTCAGCCCAGCAGGCATACCGCAACCGACGGCACTGAGCTTTATTTCAACAAGCCCACCTTCGTCGCTTCCTATACCAACGCCACCCCCACCCTTGAGGGCGGCTATAAGACCACGACTCAGAACGGTACTCCGTTCGAGGCTCGTATAACCAAGAAGCTTATCAGCAACGCCACCAACAAGAAGGTCACCCTTGATACCTGGAACTATGTCCCCGGCAACAACAGCGCCTTCGCCGGCGACGCATGGACTCAGTGGAACGTCGGAAAGAACCACCACAACAAGTTCGGCGATCCCAGCTTCCTCGGCATTATGTGGGTCGATATCGATACCGGTATTACATATAATTCCGAGACTCAGACTTATACGGGCGACACCTCCAAGGTTATCTATGTAACGCCCTGCGTCGAGGTCACCGATTTTTCCGGCAACACTCACTACAGCTACTATTACGGCGAGTCCAGAGCTTACAGCGTCGATCAGCTTATCGCGGCCGATAATAATTAAAGGGGGAGAGGTATAATGAAAAACAAGAATTACGAGAAGCCTCTTGCAGAGATTATCTGCTTTGACCTTGCTGCTGTCAGAATGGGCATCGGCCTTGATTCCCAGCATATAGACACTGCAAGAGAGGCACAGAGAACAAAAGGAAAAGCAGATGTCGGCGATCTGGATAACTGAGAAAGGAGCAGAATAAAATGAAGAAAACACTCAAAAGAGTTCTTGCCGTTATACTTGTGCTTGTTCTTAGCTTGACTGCACTTGCGGCTGTTGCCTCCGCTGCTCCGGCAGCCGAGAAGGCCGAATCTGCAAGCGTCGGCAGCGCAATCGGCAGCTTCTTCAAGAAGATTGCAAATGCAATTAAGGGCATCATCGACAAGATAGTCGGCGGCATTAAGCCCAAGCCCAAGCCGGAGCCCGATACTACGGCTCCCGCAGAGCCAAACGCTCCGGCAGAGGATTCCGGATTCGAGTTTGTCCGGGATTCCGGCAAGCTCGAGCATGTAGGCGATTTCCACTAATGGAGTTCACTGCAAAAATTGCAGATTTAACGGTAGGTATTTCCTGCAAACACAGCCTCGTTGAGACTATGTGCAGGGAATACCTCACCGAGGCTGCCCCTATGTTTTGCGTAAGGGCTTCCGAAGAACACAAGGAGAAGCTCAGAAATTATTTTCCGGGCTTCTCCGAAGTCTTTTCCGACGATTATCTTGAAGTGCTCGCCATAAGCGAATGCATTTACGATGAGGTTTTCAATTATGATGCCGCGGTTTTTCATGCGGCGCTGATTTCCTTTGACGGCCGCGGGGTTGCCTTTGCAGCGCCCAGCGGTATCGGAAAAAGCACGCATATAAAGCTTTGGAGCCGTCTGTTCGGCGATAGGGTCGAATGCGTCAACGGCGACAAGCCGCTTTTCCTTTTCCGTGACGGAAGGCTTTTCGGTGCAGGCACCCCATGGTGCGGAAAAGAAAAATGGGGCTGCAACAAAACGGTACCCGTCGAAGCCCTGTGCTTTATAGAAAGAGACCTTGTCAACAGCATAGAAAAAATTGAGGATAACGGCGAAAAGATGCGGCGAATGTTTTATCAGCTGACGATTCCCGAGGATCGCGGCGAGCTGAGACAGAAATATCTTGACTTTGCAAATAAGCTGATAAATACCGTCCCGTTCTATCTTCTGCGCTGCAACATGGAGTTAAGCGCCGCGCAGACGGCGCACGACGGAATCTTCGGAGACGAATAGGGCGGTTAGGAGCAAACAACAGAGCCGCAATTTGCAGCAGACAATGCAAATTGCGGCTTTGATTTTAAGTTGATTTTTACAGATAGGGACAAAGAAAAAGTTTCCGTATCGAATGCGCAGTCCCGCATATTTTTATCCGTCAGTCCTCTTTTTTGTCCTTTTCCTCTTTCTCTTCCTCCGGCTCTTCGACCGTTACCGAAATCTCCATAACTCTGCGCTGCTCTACGTCGGTGACGAGGACGGAAAGATTTTTGTATTTAAACGTGTCGCCGACCTCGGCCATTTTGCCGAGCTGCTCGAGCACCCAGCCGCCTACGGACACCGATTCGGAATCCTCGTCCTCCTCGAGGTCGAAATATTCAAACATCTTGTCGAGCTGCGCGCTGCCGAGTATCTTCACCGTGCCGTCGGGCTGCGGCGAAAACTCCTCGACTACCTCGTCGTTCTCGTCCCATATCTCGCCGACAAGCTCTTCGAGTATGTCCTCCATGGTGACTATTCCGAGCGTGCCGCCGAATTCGTCCGCGACAACCGCCATATGCGTCTTTTTCTGCTGCATGAGCTTTAGCAGCTCGCTTATCTGCATCTGCTTTGCTATGTAGACGGTCTTTTTGATTATCGAGGATATCGGCTGCTTCCCGGTGAGCACATATTTGTTGAAGTCTCTGATGTGAATAAAGCCGATTATATCGTCCGTGTCGTCGGAATATACGGGCAGGCGCGAGAAGCCGGAGTCGTTGAACACCGAGGCTATCTTTTCGACGCTGTCATCCTTTGAGACGGCGATAACGTCAACGCGCGGGGTCAGAATATCGCCGACGGGGCACTCGTAAAAGGAGATGGCCGAGCGGATAAGGTCGCTCTCGTCCTCGTCAAGCCCGCCGCCGGACTCCGCCTCGTCAACGATGTTCAAAAGCTCGTCGCCGGTTATCGTGTCGTCCTTTTTGAATTTGAAAATCTTGCTCAGAAGCTTTTTCCAGAGCATGAAGAACGCCACAACGGGGGTCAAAATGACCGTAATCGCCTTTAAAAACGGCGTTGCGAACATGGCATATCTTTCGGGCATCTCTTTGGCTACCGTTTTCGGTGTGACCTCGCCGAAGATGAGCAGAAGGACGGTCATGATTATTGTCGAGACCGTCGGGCCGCGGCTCTCGTTTATGAGCTTGATGAAAAGCACCGTCGCCACGGACGAGGCCGTGATATTTACTATATTGTTTCCCACAAGGACGGTGGAGAGCAGCTTGTCGTAGTTCTCGCCCAGCTTGTATGCGTTGGCGGCCTTCTTGTTGCCGTCGTCCGCCATGGTCTTGAGTCTTATTCTGTTGAGGGAAGTGAACGCGGTTTCGGATGCCGAGAAAAATGCCGAAAACAGTATGAGAAGTACAAGGCAAATTATCTGCACCCAACTTCGGGTATCCAAAAAAATTCCTCCAGTGCGGTTTGCCGCATATATATATTCATAACTATAGCACAAACTTTTCATTTGTTCAAGAAAAAGCCGCATTCGGCGGAATGCGGCTTTTGTTATTACAGAGCTATCATGTCGCGCAGCTCCGAGGCGAGGTCTGCGGCGAGGCGCGTGCCGTTTATCAGGGCGCGCTTGGGCAGCTTCGAGATAAAGCCGTCATCCTCGAGAGTGACGTCGCCCGTGTAGTTTATGTCATGCAGCGCCTGCGCTATCGCTTTCCAGTCGAGCTTGCAGGTGAAGGGCGGCATATGCAGATCCTCCATATAGTTGTTGTCGTGGACGTGCAGAGCCGTGAGCCTCCTGTGGCCGAGCGCTCTTATAGCGTGCGCCGCGTCGTCGCCGACAAGGCCGCTGTGGCCGAGGTCGAGGCAGACCGTGAAATATCTCGGGTCGAGCGCGTCATAGTATTCGGCGAGCTGCTCGCCGTAGCTGCACACATTTGCGAGCATGACATGGCGGCGGTCGTCGTGGCCGAACATATTCTCGAGCGCTATTTTTATCCCGAACTCCTCGCAAAGGGGCTTGAGTGAATTATAGAAATCGATGTTGAACTGCTTTTGATCCACCCCGTCCGGGCAGGCGGTCGGATGGACGATTATCTGCTCTGCGCCTATTTTGCCTGCGACGCGGATAGAGAGCTTCAGCTTTTCGTAAACAAAATTATTGTATTCCTCGTTGCCGAATCGATAGCTCGGGAACGGGGCGTGCGCCTGATTGAACGGGAGGGAATATTTTTCGCTCGTCTGCCTGAGCGTGCCGACAAGCTCATCCTCGCTCATAAGCCCGAGCTCGCTCTCGCGCGAGCTGTTCATATAGAACATGGAGAAGTCGAGCGCGTCAAAGCCCGCATCCCTAAATATTTTCATGCCCTCGTCAATGCCGAAAGCGGGGAAAATGACATCCGTCTGAGTTGATATTTTCAATATGCACACCGCCTTGTAATTTTTTCAGTAACATTATAGCAGAGAGTTTTCGGATATACAATATCAATGTACTAAATATGGTATAGCAAAACTCGGGATATGTGATATAATCTTTATGTGAAATCTGTTTGACGGAGGGATAAAATGCTGCGACTGATTCTTTCGCCCTCGGTGGGCGGTACCGCGGGGTATCTCTATGACGCCGTGGCGGCGCTCGCGTCGTCGGGCGGCGAGGCGGTGCTGATAGTGCCCGAACAGTATTCCTTTGCCGCGGAGCGCATAGTGCTCGAGCGGCTCGGGACTGCCGACGCTCAGCGCGTCGAGGTGCTGAGCTTTACGCGCCTTGCTAATACCGTGTTTAATTCTGTCGGCTGGGATAAGGGCAAACGTCTCAACGAGGCGGGGAAAATACTTCTTATGAGCCGCGCCCTCGAGCAGTGCGCCGATAAGCTGACGGTTTATGCCCGTAGCGCGGACAGCCCCGCCGTGGTGCGCGAGCTGCTCGTGCTCAGCGAGGAATTCTGCCAATGTGCGATATCCTCAGAGAATATCGTCAGCGCCATGAACAACATGGAAGAGGGACTTTTAAAGGACAAGCTCGGCGACATTTCGCTGGTTTTTTCGGTCTATGACTCGTTTGTTTCGGACGGCTGGCTTGACGACAGCCGTATGCTGACCCGCCTCAAGGACAAGCTCGCGGAGAGCGGGTATTTCAAAAACAAAACGGTGTTTTTCGACTCCTTCCGCGGCTTTACCGCGCAGGAGTTCGGTATTATCGGAAAAATACTCACTCAAGCGGACGATGTCTGTGTCGCGCTGAACGCGCCCGACCTTACGGATGTCGGCAGCGACGATATATTTTATCATACGAAGAACACCGCGAAAAAGCTTATTAAAATCGCAAACAGCGTCGACGTGCCTTGCGCAAAGCCCGTCACCGTCAATGAGCCGAACAGTGACGCCGCGCTCGATGCTCTCGCAAAGGATTTCCTGAGCCCCGAGGCGGACGTGTTCGAGGGCGAGTGCGGGAGCATAGCGGTGGTCGCGGCGCCCGATATCCGCAGCGAGTGCGCCTTTATCGCGGCGCAGATAAAGAAAATGCTTCGAACCGGCGAATACCGCAGCCGCGATATTGCCGTTATAGTGCGTGACGACAAGTCCTATATCCGCCCGATGATGACCGCCCTTGCGAAATGCGGTGTGCCCGTGTTCGAGGACAGGCGGCAGCCCGTTATTAATCAGCCGCTGATGACGCTCGTCCGCGCCGCGCTGAAGATAGCCGACACGGGCTTTGATACGGACAGCGTCCTGCGCGCTCTGAAAACCGGACTCTGCCCGCTTGAGGCGGACGAAGTCTCGGACATTGAGAATTATACTTACCTCTGGCAGATAAACGGCTCGGGCTGGCTGAAAAAATGGGAGTCGAGTCCCGACGGCTTCGGCGAGATGACCGAAAGCGCCTCGGCGGAGCTCGAAAGGCTGAACGCCCTGCGCGAAAAAGCGGTTGAGCCGTTTGCGAGGTTCAGAAGCAAGCTTAAAAATAACGACGGCGAGGGCTGCGCAAAGGCTGTGTTTGAGCTGCTGTGCGAGCTCGACACGGCGCAGAGGCTCAAGGAGCTTGCGATTTATCTTGAGGATTCGGGCGAGAGCGTGCTCGCGCTCGAGACGGAGCGGCTCTGGGATACCCTCTGCTCGCTGCTCGATGTCGCGGCGCAGACGCTCGGCGGCACTCCCGTAAAGGCGGCACGCTTCGCCCGTCTTTTTGACCTCATGCTCTCCACCGTCACCCTCGGTGAGATACCGCATTCCTTGGAGGAGGTGACTATAGGCTCGGCGCAGAGGATAAGACCAATAGCGCCCAAGGCCGTGTTCGTCCTCGGAGCCAATGCGGGAAAGCTGCCGCTGAATCCGACTCAGGGCGGAATGCTCAACGCCGACGAGCGCGAACGTCTCGCGCAGGCGGGCATGGAGACCGCGATATACGGCGAGGACAGAGTGGCCGAGGAGCGCTTCATAGCCTACACCGCGTGCTGCTGCGCAAAGGAGAAGCTGACGGTCAGCTTCCCGTCTAAGAGTGCGCAGGGCGAGGAGCTCAGCGAGTCGGAAATAGTCACCTTTATCCGCGAGCACTTCCCGCTTGCAAGCCGGACGGACACCATGACCGCCGACAAGCTCGACCTCGTTGAGGGAAAAGCCCCGGCATTTGAGCTGACGGCGGCACTGATGCGCCGCGGCGGCGAGCTCTACGAGTCGCTGAGAAAATATTTTGCGCAGGACGCCGACTATTCGGGCAGACTTGCGTCGCTCGACGGAGCTGCCGCCGAGCGAACGTTCAATATAGACAGCCGCGAGACGGCTTCGCGCCTTTTCGGCATGAATATGAATATCTCGCCCTCGAGAGCCGAGACCTATTACCGCTGCCCGTTCTCCTACTACTGCCGCTACGGACTCAAGCTCAAGGAGAACAAGAGCGCGACCTTCGACCCGCTTCAAAAGGGCACGGTCATACATTTTGTGCTCGAACGTCTGCTCCGCGAATTTACCGCGCAGGAGCTCTGCGAGCTCGACGACGGCGAGCGCTATGAAAAAATAGGCGAGTATTTAAACGCCTATCTCGAACGCTACCTTGACCGCTCGCAGAGGTCAAAGAGATTCCTCTATCTCTATGAGCGGCTCGCGCGCAGCATAGACGCAGTCGCCGCAAGGCTTGCGGACGAGTTCAGAAACAGCGACTTTTATCCCGTTGACCTCGAGCTCGACATATCGCATGACGGCGCGGTCAAGCCCTACAAGCTGAAGATGCCCTCCGGCGGATATATCAACATCTCCGGCAAGGTGGACAGGGTAGACTTCGCAACTGTAGACGGAGAGGCGTATATAAGAGTTATAGATTACAAGTCGTCGGGCAAGATTTTCGCCGTTTCCGATGTTATTAACGGCCTTAATATGCAGATGCTTATCTATCTTTTTACGCTCGTGAATAACGGAAAAGCGCTCTACGGCGACGCAGCGCCGGCGGGTGTGCTCTATATGCCCGCAAAGGCGTCCGCCTTTACAGCCGAGCGCGGCAAAGACCTCAGTAAACAGGGCGGCCCGAAAGACAAAAAGATGCAGGGCTTCGTGCTCAAAAACGCGGGTGTCATAGTCGCCATGGAGCATGACGGAAACGGCGTGTATATCCCCGCAAGTATAGACAAGGACGGCAAAATAAAGGGAAACGCAATGGAGCTCTTCGAGCTTTCGGCGCTCTGGGACAAAGTCGACGAAAACCTTGTAAGCATGGGCGAAGAGCTGCATAACGGCTCTATTCCCGCGCTTCCCGCGCAGGGGAATCGCTACAACGATATATGCTCGAAATGCGAGTATTGGAACATCTGCACGCACGAGAGCAATATGCCCGTAAGAGAATTAAACGACAAGCTTGAGCTCAGAGAGGAGGCGGGGAAATGGGAATTAACTGGACGACTGACCAGAAACACGCGATAGAGTGCCGTAAAGGCTCTGTGCTTGTCAGCGCGGCAGCCGGTTCGGGTAAGACTGCGGTGCTCGTCGAGCGCGTTATCCGCCGCCTGACGGACAAAGAAAATCCCTGCTCGGCGGAGGATCTGCTGATAGTCACCTTCACCCGCGCCGCCACAGCGCAGATGCGCGAGAAGATAGGCGCGGCGATACTCAAGCGCCTCTCTGAGAATCCGGCGGACAAGCATCTGCGCCGCCAATATATGCTCCTGCCCTTTGCGAAGATATGTACTATCGACAGCTTCTGCAACGACCTTGTGCGCGAAAATTTTCACTCGCTCGGCATATCTCCGGACTACTCCGTGCTCGATAACGAGACGGCGGTCATAATGAAAAACGACGTCTGCGAGGCAATGCTCGAGCGGGCATATGAGGAGGATACCGACGGCAGCTTTTTGCAGCTCAGCGATATGATTTCCACCGGCAGCAGCGACGACGCCTTCGCGCAGCTGATACTAAGAATGTATGATATATCGACCGCGTACCCGTTCCCGGAGCTGTGGCTCGACTCGCTTATAGAGGAGTATGCCGACAGTGACATAGGTAGCAGCCGCTGGGGGGATATTATAAAGGAATATATCTCCGATATGCTCAACTACTGCATATCCTCAAGCTCGGAAATGCTGAAGCTCATGACCTCCGACGAGACGGTGCTCTCGGCATACGGCGAGGCGGTGTGCAGCGACATCAATATGTATAAGGAGCTTTTGGAACGGCTTCACACCGACTGGGACGATACGCTTGAGGCATTCGGAAGCGTTAAATATATGAGCCTCGGCCGTGTGCCCAAGGGCTATGACAGCGAGGCGAAAAATGCGGTCACGACCGCGCGCAAAAAGCTCAAGGATCTTATCAAAAAAGTTCCGGATATTATGTGCGTCTCGTCGGCGGAGCACGCCGAGGATGTGCGGCTGCTGAGCGGCCCGGTGACGAAACTCATAGGGCTCGTCAAGCAGTTCGGCAGGGAGTATTCCGCGGAGAAGGACAGGCTCAACTGCGCGGACTTTTCGGATATCCTGCACCGGGCGCTCAATCTGCTCGCGGTCTCCGACGGCAGGGGCGGCTATAAAAAGACCGACCTTGCGCGTGAGCTTTCCGAACATTATGTTGAAATACTCGTTGACGAGTATCAGGATATAAACGAGGCGCAGGATTTGATATTCAGAGCCCTGTCCGCCGATGAGAATAACCTTTTCACAGTCGGCGACGTCAAGCAGAGCATATACAGATTCCGCCAGGCGATGCCGGAGATTTTCCTGCGCCGCCGCGCCTTGACCAACAGCTTTGAGAGCGGGAAATATCCCATGGGTATCACCCTCGGCTCGAATTTCAGAAGCCGCAGGGGAGTTACCTCTTGCGTCAATTATATCTTCCGTCAGCTCATGAGCGTAGGAGCGGGCGAGCTCGAATATGACGATTCCGAGGCTCTCAATGCGGCGGCGGAGTATCCCGAGCGCGATATCCCGGACTGCGAGCTGCATATAGTGACGGACTCGGGCAACAGAGCCGATACGCTAAAGGCGCAGGCGGATTATATCGCGGACTATATCGAGAAAACCGTCCAAAGCGGCTCGATTACTCTGACAAGGGGCGGCACCTTGCGTCCTGCGACCTACGGCGATTTCTGCATTCTTCTGCGCACGGCAAAGAATGTTTCTCAGGCGTATGTCAACGCGCTCGCCGAGCGCGGCATACCGGCCTTTTCTCCCGATACGTGCGGCTTTTTCGAGGCCGCCGAAATAAGCTTTATACTCTCTCTCCTGCGTGTGCTCGACAATCCCGTGCAGGATATACCGCTCGCGGCTGTCATGCTCTCTCCGCTGTTCGGCTTCAGCGCGGGCGAGCTTGCGGATATCCGCGCCTCGGCGAAAGAGCGGCTCGGCGCGGGCGAGACGGAACCGCTCTACCGCAGCGTTGCAGCGGCGGCGGGCGAGGGCAGCGAAAGGGCTGCGGCATTTCTTAAAAAAATCGATTCCCTGCGCAGGCTGTCGCTGACGCTCAGCGCGGGCGAGCTTGTCCGCAGAGTGTGCGAGGAGACGGGCTTCGACGCCGTTGTCAGCGCCATGCCGGACGGCGAGCGCCGCAGGCTAAACGTGAGCCTGCTCTGCGATTATGCCGAAAAATACGAGGCGGCGGGAAATCTCGGACTCAGCGGCTTTATCCGTTTTATAGATAAGGTTGCGCGCACGAGCGGCGACCTTGCTACGGCGGCGCGCCCGTCCGAAAACGCGGATATAGTGCGAATAATGACCGTTCACCAGAGCAAGGGACTCGAATTTCCCATATGCATTCTCGCCGATATGCAGCATAAGTTCAACGAGCGGGACAACAGCGATTCGGTGCTCATAAACTCCTATGCGGGTCTCGGCATGAAGCGGCGCACGGAGGACGGCATAAGCGTCTATGACACCGCCCCGCGCCGTGCGGCGGTCATCATGTCGGAGCGCATGGGGCGCAGCGAGGAGCTGCGCGTGCTCTATGTTGCGCTGACGAGAGCGAAGGAAAATCTTATTATGGTAACCTCGGTTCCGAATCCGGAAAAGAGCTTTGCGAAGGTTGCGGTCGAGTGCGGAATAGGGGAGAAAGCGAACCCGTTTGCGGTGCTGAGAATGAATAATTTCTCCGATCTGGTGCTCACGGCGCTAATGCGCCACCCGTCTGCGGAGGAGCTGAGAAAGCTCGCGGGCATAGATGTGCCCGTGCTCAATTCCGATAAAGATAAGTTTAAGCTAAAGGTTGCGGTGAGCGATTCGCAGTCCGTTTTAAAAAAGGAAGAGGAGAGGAGCGAGCGACACGCAGAGCCTGTTTTCTATGACGAAGTCCGCGCCCGGCTCGACTATTCCGACCCGCGCTCGGTGCTCTCGTCCGTGCCCGCGAAGCGCGCCGCATCGGACGGCTCGGAGCGCGGCATAAACCGCGAATACTTCGCCTCGTCGCGCCCCGCGTTTATGAGTGCGGGCGGACTGACTCCGGCTCAGCGCGGCACAGCCACGCATAAATTCATGCAGTTTTCTAACTACGCTGCGGCGAGGGATAATATAAGCGCAGAGCTCGACAGACTCGTTGAAAGCGGCTTCCTCTCGAAGGACGAGGGCAAGGCCGTGAATGTCGGCGCGGTGAGGCGGTTCTTTGCGTCGCCGCTCGCGGGGCGTATATTCGCCTCCGCCAGCGTGATGCGCGAGAAAAAGTTTGCGGCGCTGTTTTCGGCGGACTTCTTCTATCCCGAGCTCAAAGACGGCGCGGCGGAGGAAAAAATTGTCGTCCAGGGCATCGCCGACTGCGTTTTTGTCGAGGACGGAAAGCTGGTCATTGTCGATTACAAGACCGACACGGGAGCCAACGCCGAGGAGCTGCTCGAACGGTATTCCGCTCAGCTTGAGATATACCGCGAGGCGCTCTCACAGGCGCTCGAAATGCCTGTCAAGGAGACGCTTCTGTACTCTTTTTATATAAATTCGGCGGTTAAAGTCGGAACGGATTAAAAAATATGAAAAAAAGGCTTGCATTTTTGCCCCGTGTATGATAAAATTTCGTTTGCTAAGCTTAAAGATAAAGTTATATGCAGATAATCCGAAAGAGGTGACAATAATGAAGGAAGGAATCCATCCTAAGTACGAGCCCACAGAGGTCCGTTGCGCTTGCGGCGAGGTCATCCATACCTCATCCACAAAGAAAGATCTCCGTGTCGATATTTGCTCGAAGTGCCATCCGTTCTTCACCGGCAAGCAGAAGCTCGTCGATACCGGCGGACGCGTTGACCGCTTCAAGAAGCGCTTCAACATGACCGAGGACAAGAAATAATTATCCCGTGTGAAATAATGAGCTGCCTTACGGCGGCTCATTTTTCTATGCTTTTTATGCAACGACTGTTGCGGTATCCAAGCATTGTTAACAATATATTTCTTCAAAAGACTTGTCAAATACTCTCTGCGGCGTTATAATATTTGTAATTATTTTGTAATCTTTTTAAGGAGGCGGAGCAATGTCTAAGAATAAAAAAGGCAGTGCAGCCAATCCTGATTTGAACAGCTCGAAGCCGCCGGTAAAGGACGGGAGCGAGTCTGAAAACAGAATAAATGAAATCGAGAAATACGATTTTTTTGAGAAGATAGACGTTGACAGCGACTATGACGATATCCTTGCCACATACGAAAAGACTCTCGACAGGCGCACAAGAGCGGCCATGAAGAAGGCGGGAGGTCAGGTTGACGGGGATGACTCGGACTCTGCCGAGGACGAAAATGTCATGATTGAGGCGGACGAAATCGAAACAGAAACAGACTCCGCCGAAGAGCCCGAGGCGCAGCAGAGCGAAGAGGGCAAGCCGTCGAAGAAAAAGGCGAAGGCTCAAAAGGGCGATGCCTCGGCAGCGCTGTATGCCGCAATAACGGCGCTCGGACTTGCCGTCGGCACTTCCTTTAAAAAGCTGCTCACGGGACCCAAGAAGCTCGGCAGAACAATTGTCGGATTTTTCGGGTATATTTTCCGTTTCCTTTGGCTCGGCTTCAAGAAGTTCGTCTATATTATTTCGCACACGTTCGTAGACCAGGTCAAGGACTTCCGACGCGATGTGCGCTCCGCCATGCACTATATCAAGCGCAGCAGACATAACCCGAAAACTCTGTTTCCGATTCTCGGGCACTATGTGAAAAAAGCCTTCGCTACCCATACTCAGATGTTTAGAACCATAGCGAATGTCGTTCTGCCTGTGGCTGCGGTGCTCGCGTTTGTGATTACCGTCAACTATTGGAGCAGCGTTACGTTTGCGCTCAAGGTCAGCTATGACAACAAGGAGCTCGGCTATATCTCCGACGAGTCGGTTTATAACGAGGCTCAGAGCGCGGCGAAAGAGAGAATGACCACGACAAAGTCCGATTTCTCCGTTGAGCTTGAGGAACCGAGCTATGAGCTCTCGCTCGTGAGCCTCAATAAGCTTGTAGATTCTTCGATACTCTGCGACAGAATAATCGAAAATTCCGAGAACAATGTCACAAACGCCTGCGGAATTTATATCGACGATGATTTCATCTGTTCGGTCAAGAACGAGACGGACGCTTCGAGCGTGTTCAACGCGATTCTCGACAAGCATCAGGTGACGGACAGCAACAGCTTTGTCGATTTCGTAGAGAAGGTCGAGTATGTTCAGGGTCTCTACCCCGATGACCCGAAAACCATGTGGGATGCGTCAAAGCTCAAAAAGCAGCTTGAACAGACCAAGGTGGCGAAAAAGACATACACCGTCAAGGACGGAGACACCATATACGGTATAGCGGTTGCAAACGGCCTTACGGAAAAGCAGTTTATGGCGCTTAACCCCGACATAGGCGAATATATACATACCGGCGATGTGCTGACGGTTGCGAACGAGGTCAACTATGTCCGCGTCAAGGTCATGAAAACCGAGACGAGGAAAGTCGAGGTTGATTATGATGTCGAAAAGACCAACGACGCCTCGATGTTCAAGGGCACCAGCCGTGTCACCCGCAAGGGTGTAACGGGCGAGGATACCGTGACCGAGCTCGTGACATATATCGACGGGCAGCGTGTATCGTCGCAGGAGATTTCCCGCGTCAGGACGAGAGAGCCCGTGACCGAGAAGAAGCTCATAGGCACGAGATCGACGCGCGTCAGCGGCGGTTATAATATCCAGGTTTCCGGGCGCGGATTTGTGTGGCCCGCACCGGCGTGCACATATGTCAGCTCGCCTTACGGCTGGAGAACCCTGCGCGGTTACAGCGACTTCCACACAGGCGTTGATCTCACTCTTCCCGGCGGCGGCTCGACGGGAGCGGTAATAGTCGCGTCCCTCGACGGAACGGTCGAGAGCGTGCGCCGAAGCAATTCGGGCTACGGTCACTGCATCGTCATCAACCACGGCGGCGGAGTCAAGACAAGATACGCCCACTGCCTCGCAGGCTCTATCTCCGTCAGCGTCGGACAGCGTGTCAGCGCGGGACAGGCGATAGCGCGAGTCGGCAGCACCGGCAACGTCACCGGACCGCATCTCCATTTCGAGATAATCATAAACGGCAGCACGGTCAACCCGCTTCCGTATATCAGATAAAATATCCCTGCGCAAAGCGCACGGAGTCATAAAAGCAAATCCTGCCCAAGGAATCCCGAGGGCAGGATTTTTTGTGCTCTGCGAATTTAAGAAAGCCGTAAATCACTGCAAAACCTGCGGGCGGATAATATCCGCCCCTACACGATTATGCTAATTTACAATATTGAATTTGTTTGCCTGATGGCGGTTTTTTACCTCCACAACCCCCGATTTATCAATCTTTCCCAATATCCGCAGACGTGCGTTCGACGGTGCGTCGGCATAATCTCAAACTCAAAAAGGACACCGGAAATTAATTCCGATGTCCTTTTGCTGTTTTGTCAAACAGATTTTTACTCCTGAGGCAGAGTCGCGTCGGGGTCAAGCCCTGAGTTCGGGTTCTCGCAGTATTTCATTGCGGCTCTGAAGAAATAGACATATTCGCCGTCGGAGACTTTAACGTTGGTTACTTCTTTAAGCGGCTTAAGGTCGACGGTTTCCGGGCTTGATGAGACCGAATAGTAGCTCTTACCGCTGCCGTCCGGGGTTATGGTGTATGTACCGGCCTTGATATCCTTGCCGACCTTGTACATCGCGGGAGTCGTGCCGTCGCAGCCGATGGAGGCCATATTGCATGAGTCGGCGTCATAGAATTCGCAGCCCGTGATTTCGACATAGCCGTCCTTTGAAAGAACGTAATATGTCGAAGTGTCAAACATTTCGAAATCGCTTGCGACGTTCTGTACATAGGGGTCGATGCTGTTTTTGAAGCCGAGACCGCCGTAGACGCCGGAGATTTTCTTGACAATGTATTCATCCTTCGGAATATCTCTGCCTATCTTGTAGGTTCCGGGGGCATACTTGCCGTTGACTGCCTTGGGGTGTTCGACGGAGGCGCTGATGAACTTGCAGCCGTTGACATAGAGCACATAGCCGCTCTCAACCGTAACAAGCGTGTGTGTCTTGCCGCCGAGGGTTATCTCGCAGGCGAGGGGCTCGCCGCTGTCGTCTTTCATCTTGCCGTTCCAAACGTAAACAGAGGATTTTGACGAGTTCTTGACGATATAGTATTCGCCGGGCTTGAGCTGACCGCTGCCGCTGCCGACTTTGTAGGTGCCGGTGCCGTTCCAGCCGGTTGAGCTGGCGGCGTTGGGCTTCTCGGTTGCACTTGCGGCGGGGAGGGTGACTATATGTGCCCCGGTCGTTGGCGCGGGAGCAGCCTGAGCCGGTTTGGCTGCGGGCTTGGTTGTTGACTCTTCCGTTGAGGTTTCGGGCTCGGTGCTGACTGCGGGAGCCGCTGTTGAGCCGTCTGCGGTCATGTCCTGACCGTCGTTGTTTTTCTTGCAGCCTGCGAATGCCAGAACTCCGACGAGCACGGCGAAGCACAGTATTACAGATATGAGCTTTTTCATCTTTTTTCCCTTTCGTGAACTTATTGCGGGCTTTCCGCTGCGTTTATTATAACAAACTTAAACACCTCAGTCAACACGGGCAAAAAAGAAGAGCCGCGTTTTGCGGCCCTTCCTCGGGGTTAATTATTGGTTAGCTTTTTACTTAAGCACCGGGCTTCTCGGCAGGTTTCTCGGTGGGCTTCTCGGTGGGCTTCTCCGTGGGCTTCTCGGTGGGCTTCTCGGTAGGCTTCTCGGTGGGCTTCTCGGTGGGCTTCTCGGTAGGCTTCTCGGTAGGCTTCTCGGTAGGTTTCTCCGTGGGCTTCTCGGTAGGCTTCTCGGTAGGTTTCTCGGTAGGTTTCTCCGTGGGCTTGGGTTCGACATACTCTACGAGCTTAAAGCCTTCGAAAGAGATATACTGTCCGTCCTTGAGGTCGATTGTTATTGACTTGTCTTTCTTGACATTCAGTTCGCCCGTGGCCTTTGCGGCTTTAACATGAGCGGCTCCGGTCGAATATCCGTTGCTGTCTTCTGTGGGAACAAGTACATACTTGCCGGGCTTTATGTTGTCATCCTTACCGCTGCCGATTAAGTATGTTCCGCCACTGTAGCTCTTGTCTTTCTCGTCGTAGCTGCCGGTACGATCTTTTGCTTTAACGACCTTGGTATCTTTGTTGAAAATTATGTAGTCGCCTGCTTCGAGCTTAACATAAACGCGTAAGCCCCTATAGGTGACAGCATAGTTGTTTCCGGAAAGGAAGTCTACAGAATTCAGAATGCTGAAATCGGTGTTCCCGAATTCGCCTATAACGTATTCGCCGGCGGGAATATCTTCGCCTATTCTGTAAGTGCCGAGTTTATATACTCCGTTTGAGGAAGTCATGGGCTTGAGCTCTCTCTCGGAGATGAACTGGCCGTTTTCGATTTTGAGAACATAGCCTTTTCTCATCTCGACAAACAGACCGTAGGAAAGAGGATAGAATTCAACTTTCTTGTCGTCGCCCTTTGTAAGGATAACTCTGCAGTTCTTGTCATTGGGTTTAACATAATATATTCCTGCGGTAATGTCCTTGTCGCAGGTGTATGTGCCGGCCTTCTTCCAGTTAGACGGTTTTTCTACCTGAGGAGTGGTGGTATTCGGCTTGGGAGCCGGCTTAACGGTCTGCGCGGGCTTCTGGGTTGTTGAAGCGGGCTTTTTGCTCGCCGGTCTTGTGGGCAGTACCTGCTGCGCGGGTCTTACGGACTGTGCGGGCTGCGCGGACTGCGTGGTATCACCTGCTGCGGGCTCGGTGTCGTCACCTATGATGTTGTCGATTGCAGCATCGGTGTCGGGCGGGACGGTTGTCTCGTCATTGCTCTTCGGCTTGCAGCCGCAGAAGAGGAACATTGTCGCACACAGGATGAGCGCGACGGCGGAAATAAGCTTTCTTTTCATTGTTTTTTTCCTTTCATAAAATTATTTTTGTGTTTCTGCGTTCTTATTATACTGAATTAAAATATTTAAGTCAACACTGTCGAAAAATGAAAGGGTGAGTTTCGCGACCCTTCCTTGGGTTTAATTATTGTTTAATTTTTGTTGTCGCCGACATTGTTATCGCCGGCTTCGTTATTTTTAGGAGTGTCCGCATCGTTACCCTTGTCTTTCTCCTTATCGGAATCAGATTCACTTGAAGTCTCACTTGAAGATTCGCTTGAGGTTTCACTTGAGGCTTCACTTGAAGGCTCCGTGGGCTTGGGCTCGACATACGGAACGAGCTTCAGGCCTGCAAATTCAATATAGCGTCCGCTTGCAAGCTCGATTACTTTATCCTTGCCGAGATTTTCGGCAGAATCGGCTACCGAGGAATCAATGTATTGCAGATTGTGATAAACAATATATCCGTTTTCGGCGTCCGTGGGAACGAGCTTGTACTTGCCGGGCTTGATATCCTTGCCGATCTTGTACATTCCGGGATTGAAGCTGCCGTCACTGTTGGCGGCGGGAGCCTTGATATCAAGTGTAGTGTCATCGAGGAACATCACGCGCTGACCCTTTTGAAGAGAGACATATGCGGGATGGGGACCGAAAACAGTCAGGGTCTCGCCGTCCTCGTCAAAGTAATCGGTTGTCGAGAGAACCATAAGCTCTACGCCGTCTGCGTTGCCGAGAAGGTGCTCGCCGGCGGGAATATCTATGCCGACTCTGTAGGTGCCGATTTTATATACGCCGTTTTTGCCGCTCATCTTTTCAACGGCGGAAGCGACGATGAACTTGCCGTTCTTGACTTCGAGCGTGTAGCCGGGCTTCATGGTGACAAACAGTCCGAAAGGAAGAACATCGAACTCGACTATCTCATCTTTGCCAAAATGCTTGCCGTCCGTCAGGATTACGCTACAATTTTTGCTGTCGGGTTTAATATAGTATTCGCCTGCCGCGAGGTTTTTGCCGCAGGTGTATTTGCCCGCTTTTTTCCACTCGTCTTTTTTGACGGCGGGAGTTGTGGTGTTGACCTTGCCGGGCTTCTTTGTGCTGTTCGTAACTTTCTTTATGGCATCGGGAGTGGACTCTTTCTTTTCGGGCTCCGTTGTTCCCTCCGTTGAGGGCTCGGTGCTCTCGTCGGTTATGGCGTCAACTGTCGCTCCGCTCTCGGAGGGGGAGGTTGAATCGTCGTTGTTCTTCTTTGATTTGCAGCCGCAGAAGAGCAGCATTGTCGCGCACAGGATGAGCGCAACGGCGGAAATAAGTTTTCTTTTCATTCTTTTTCCCTTTCTTTTTAGTTTTTTCTTTCCCGGTGGAGAGTCCGCGGAATAATTCCGTTCGCTCAACTCGCAAGTCGAGTATATCAAAATTTGAAAAATAAGTCAACAGAAATTTGTCGAAAATGTCACATTTGACGGAAAAATAACGGACTCCGCAGAAAAGATAAATAAAAAATAAATCTTTAGTTAATAATTTTTATTAATTTTGTTGACTTGATATATCGAATGATTTAAACTGTTATTGTGAAATAAAAACTTTTTGAGGAGGAATGACGATGTTTAAACGCACCCTTTCGCTGCTGCTCTGCCTGCTTGTCGCGGCGCCGGCTCTCGCGTTCTTTGCTTTTGCGCAGGAAAATGAGTCCGCTCCGGCAGAGGCAAGCTACGAGATAACCGACCCTTACGCCGAAGTAGACTGGGACAGCTGGGGAATATACAAGGCTCAGCTGCACACCCACAGCAACGCGAGCGACGGATATCTGCCTATCCGCGAGGTGGTTGAGAAGCACTATGACCTCAACTACGATATCCTCGCCGTCACCGACCACGGCACAATAAACCGGGGATGGGATAAAAAGCCGCAGCTCGTGCCGCTGCTGAGGCTCGTAAAATACGAGCGCACAAAGCTCGCGCCCATATACCCGCTGACCGCCGCCGAGTATGAGGCTTACACTGCGGGTACAGCCTCGTCGGCGACGAGAACCCGCAAAAACGGAATGCTCGATATCCCGCAGGGCATAGAGCTCAACATGGCGACCCCCAAGTGCGACTGTCACCTGACCGGCTACTTTGCGGATTACGGTCAGGGTTTGGCCGGAGTTTACGGCGACTACGAGACCCCGTCAAAGGGCGTCAACCGCAAGGGCGGAATATCCATGCTCTCGCACGTCGGCGAATATGTCTATCCCGACAAGGACAGCGCCGAGCACGTCGGGCAGAAAATAGACGAATACTATGTCAACAAGTTTGCGCGCATCTTCCTTGATAATAAAGGCTCGAGCGTCGGCATGGGCATAAACAGCGCCACCGACGAGCATACCCGCTGCGACCGCATACTCTACGATCAGATACTCCAAAAGACGATACCCAACGGCGTTGTCCCGTGGGGCTTCGCGTTCGCGGATTCGCACAATGTACGTTCGCTCAACGACGCATATACAATGATGGTGCTGCCCGAACTCACAAACGAGAGCTTCCGCAAGGGCATGGAGAACGGCTGGTGCTTCGCGGTATCCCACTATTCAAACGGCGTCGAGCTGAACGGAATGGAGGAGATTCCCGGCTTCGATGGGGAGAAGCTCATGGAGACCGAGGCTTATCTGCGCGACGACACACCGCTTGTCATCCGCGTTACGGTTGACGACGAAAATGACACGATAAGCATCGAGGGCGAGAATTTCAATTCGATAACATGGGTCTCGAACTGCAACGTCATCAGGCGCGAGACAGGCATATCGGACGGCAAGGCGACGCTCGACCTCCGCGCGGACGACCTGCTCGACACGCCGTATCTCTATGTCAGATTCTATATCACGGGCGACAACGGAATATGCTACTCCCAGCCCTTCGTGATAAGCAGAGATGGCGAGGACTTCGGAAAAGTCAGAGTCCCGAAAACTCACGATATTTCTACTTTACTGCGCACAACGGTCACGGTGCTCGACAGGACCTGCTTCAGGTTCAACCCCATTATTTGGGCGTTCAAATTCTTCTTCCTCGGCTACAATGTCTTTGACCGATTCTTTGACCCGTATTGATTTTTAAGGAGAATAAAGCAATGAAAAAGAATTTCAAGCGTATTCTGTCTGCGGCTCTTGCCCTCGTTTTGCTCTTCACCGCGTTCCCGGCGGCGTTTGCGCTCGTAGAAAAGGAGACGGATTATACTATAGTTAATCCCTATGAGCAGGTCGATTGGAGCACGTGGAAAACCTACAAGGCGAATCTCCACACCCACTGCGACGCGAGCGACGGCGAGCCGACCTTAGACGAGATGGTAGAGGCATATTACAAGGCCGACTACGACATTCTCGCCATGACAGACCACGGCGTTATCACAAACGGCTGGACGGAAAAGAGAAAGACCAACGGCATATTCAACGGCTTTAGAAAAGTCTATCCGATGAGCAAGGAGAACTACGAGCGCATCACAAAGGGACTTGACCGCGGCGGCAGAGGCATGACGGATATCCGCGGCGGAATAGAGTGCAATATGGCGGTCATCTCCAAGACTCATGTCAACGGCTATTTCACCACCTACGGTCAGGGCGAGTGGGGAATAGAGAACGACTACAGAACCGCGCCCGAGGAGATAGAAAAGGCGGGCGGATATTCCGTGCTCAACCATGTCGGCGACTGGGTCGATTCCGGAAGATTCCCGCAGCGCTCCCACTGGAATGTATATATAGCCTATTTCGCGGGCATATTCATCGACTGCCCGAGCTGCCTCGGCATGGAGATAGTCAACAGCACGGACAGAGTGACCCGCGGCGACCGCGCCCTCTGGGATGAGCTGCTTCAGGTCGTTATCCCCAAGGGCAGAAACATCTGGGCTTTTGTCGACGACGACTCCGAAAAGCTCAACGAGGTCGGCAGATCGTTTGAGCTCTTCGTCCTGCCGGAGAACAACGAAAATGCAGTCAAAAAAGCGATGAAGGACGGCAATTTCTTCGCCGCGAGCAGATATCACAAGACCACCGACGGCATCGGCGAATTTGAGGGCGACGGAAACGTGCCGCTCGTGACCGACATCAGAGTGAATAAAAAGGAGAACACGATAACCGTTGCCGCAGACCCCGACCGCGACTGCGAGGTTATCGAGTGGATAGCCGACGGCAAGGTCATAGCCACGGGCAACACGATCGACCTCAACGATTACGAGGATGAGCTCGGCTGTTATATTCGCTTCCAAATGAAAGGCAGCGGCGGCGTGACCTATTCGCAGCCGTTCGAGCTTCGCTACAGCGGCAGAGTCGATAAGCCCGTCCCCGATTGGGCGCTCTGGATTTTCAGGACCGAGCCCGGCCAAAAGTTTATGAAGTTCTATCATTCCCGCACCTTTGCTCTCGGTGCGTTTGTAGCCGAGAAGATAAGAATTTTCATCGAGGATAAAATTAAAAAATAAAGTTCAGACCCCTTCGAAAGCAATTCGGAGGGGGTGTTTTCCGCTCGGAATTTAACAGGTGAAACTTTTTATTACAAGTTTGAAATGTTTATTAAATTTCTATGCCACGGTACAAAAAATAAATTAAAAATTGTCGATAGTTTATCATTTTTGTATATTGCCTTTTGCATCGTGGGTGATATAATTTAGTAGCTGAAAGATGCGTAAAAGGTATATATAATAGGTATGCCGAAACAGTCGAAAAAAGAGGTGCAGCAATGGACAGCATCATTAAAACGATAGTCGATATGGATAAGCGCGCGAGAAAGCGCACCATGGAGGAGCAGGAGTTCTTTGACAGAGCCGATTCCGAGCTTGCGGAGCAGGCAAAGAAGCTGCAGGCCGAGGAGCAGGAGCGCGCCGACAGCGAGATAGCAAAGACCGCTTCAGAGTATGGCGCGAAGCTGAAAGAAGCTCTTGCCGCGATAGATGAGAAGGCTCGCGCCGTGTCCGATGCGCTTGATGTGCAGAGCGAACAGAACCGCGCAAAATGGGCGCAGGTGCTTGCAGACAGAGCGGTTAACGCCGACTGATAAGATTTTTTGAAAGGAAGTGTGCCGTATGACAGTTTCGTCCGCCGCAAACGCAGTGCTCGCCAAGGCTCGTGCTATGTACGGCAAACGCCTTACCGCGCAGAACTACACCGATTTGCTCGCCTGCCGCACGGTCAACGAGGCGGCGGCTTATCTTAAAGCTCACACGGCCTACGCCGACGCATTCGAGGGCGTGACTATGGGCTCCGTAAGCCGTCGGCAGATAGAGATACTGCTCAGAGAGCACCTTTTAAATAACTTCGCTTCCCTTTGCAGATACGAAAAGTCAATCGGCGATGGCTTCTACAAATACTTCGTTACGCTCTCCGACGTCGATATGCTGCTGCATTCGGTGCGATATCTGAACAGCCGCCACCCGGAGAACAATCTCGCCAAGGTGCCGGACTTTTTCATGCGTCATTCGGAGCTGAACGCCGCGGCGCTCGAGACTGCGACAAACGCCGATTTGCTGTTGGCGGCAGTCGAGGGCTCACCGTATAAAGCGGTTCTTGCCCCGTTTGCCTCTGTCGGTTCCGACGGCAGACCCGATTATTTCGCCATGGAGCTGGCGCTCAACAAATATCTCCGTTCACAGGCCGAGGAGCTTATCAAAAAGAACTACAGCGGCAAGGCGCGCAAGGAGCTTGACGCAATGCACGCGTTCGATACGGACGCCGAAAACATCGTCTCGCTCTACAGGCTCAAGAGGCTCACGAATATGCCGCAGAGCGTGCTTTTGACCATGCTCCTGCCGGGCGGAACGCTCGGAGAAAAGGAGCTCACGGGCTTTATGAAAGCGCCGAACGCCGAAGAGGCTCTCAAGACGCTCAAGGGCACGGCGTATGCCGCCTTTGCCGAGCGCGGCGACCTCTCCGTTGAGCAGGTGAGCGCAAAGCTCAGATATGACCGCGCAAAGAGCCTTGTGCGTTTTTCGACCTACCCGAGCGTTGTGATGATGAGCTATGTTGTGCTCGCGGAGAATGAAGCAGAAAATCTGACCCACATTATCGAGGGTATAAGATATAATATTCCGCCCGAAGAAATAAGCCGACTTTTGTTAGGCGTGGGCGACTGAATGTGTTTCAAGAGTTTAAAAGGACGGTGATAAACCTTGGCAGTTGCAAAAATGAAGCTTGTTAAAGTTACGGGTCCGCTCGATAAACTTAACAATTTCATTTCGACCTGCTGCTTGGATGGCTCGTTCCAGCCCGAGCAGGCAACGCAGTATATGTCTGCGTCAATGGGTTATCTGACTCTCAGCGAGGAGAACCCGTATGCGCCGATGCTGCAAAAAATAGAGGAGCTTATCCGCGAGAATGATTCCGCGCCCGACCCGACGATAGTCGGCGACCGATCTCGTGAGATTCAGCTCGACGATAAGACCAGCGCCTACATCGACGAACTTGACGAAAAATTGTCCGCGATGCACGACGAGTACAAGGAGCTTGAGGATCAGCTCGAACAGTGCCGAAACGGCATTGCAAAATATGAGCATTTCACGGGCTTTGATGTCGGACTCGATGAGCTGTTCAACTGCAAGTTCATCAAAACCCGCTTCGGTCATATGCCCAAAGAGAGCTACGAAAAGCTTGTCGCCTATGACGACGACCCCTATGTGCTCTTCATCCCGTGCTCGACCGATGCGACAGACTATTGGGGCGTCTACTGCGCGCCGAGAGAGCGCGTCGACGAGGTCGACAGCATTTTTGCGGGACTCAATTTCGAGCGTCTCCAGGTTCCCTCGGCAGTCGGTACCGTTGAGCAGGTAATAGATCAGCTCAAGAGCAATATCGAGATTATCGAGGGCGACTTAAAGCAGCTTGACGAGCGCGCCGCGGCACTCTGGAAAGAGAACCGCAAACGCTGCAACGAGATATATACGAAGCTCGTCGATCTCAATACAGTCTTTGAGATGCGCCGCTACGCCGCGTGCCACAACAAGTATTTCTTCTATGTCGGCTGGGTGCTCGCACACGATTCAAAGGCGTTCGAGAAAAAAGCGGAGGCCATTCCGCACGTCGAGGTCGAGGAGAACGACCCCGATAAGAGCTCAAAGACCCCGCCCGTAAAGCTCAGGAATCCACTGATATTCAAGCCCTATGAATTCTTCGTCGATATGTACGGCCTGCCGTCATATTCGGATATCGATGTCACGGGCTTCGTCGCGATAACCTACACGCTGCTGTTCGGTATCATGTTCGGCGACCTCGGTCAGGGACTTGTGCTCTTCCTGCTCGGTATCCTCGGCTGGAGGATAAAGAAGATGTCCCTTGCACGTATTCTTATCCCGTGCGGATTTTCGAGTGCGGTGTTCGGCTTCGTGTTCGGCTCGGTGTTCGGATATGAAGATATGCTCGACCCCGTTTACCATGCGCTGGGTATGGCCTCAAAGCCGCTGAGCGTTATGGACTCGATAAACACCGTCCTGATAGTCGCCATAGGCATAGGCGTTGTCCTTGTCGTGACAGCTATGCTCCTGAATGTCGTATCCTGCCTCAAGCATAAGAAGATAGGCGAGGCGATATTCAGCAACAACGGACTTGTCGGAATAGTGTTCTATTTGGCGGGCGTTGCGTTCTGCGTAGCGTTTATGAACGGCCCGAAGGTACTTCCGAACAGCGTCCTGTTCGGTATTATGGGCGTGTGCGCCGTTTTGCTCTACCTAAAGGAGATACCGATAGGTATTATAGACAAGCATCCGGACTGGAAGCCCGACAGCGTTGTTGACTTCCTGCTCCAGAACCTGTTCGAGCTTATCGAATATGTCCTGTCCTATTTCAGCAACACCGTGTCCTTCCTTCGTGTCGGCGCGTTTGTTATAGTCCATGCCAGCATGATGATGGTCGTGTTCACCCTCGGCGGTAACGGCAGCAACATCCCCGTTATCATCATAGGCAATATCATCGTCATCGCCCTTGAGGGTCTGCTCTCGGGCATTCAGGGCTTGCGTCTGGAGTTCTACGAGATGTTCAGCCGCTTCTATGAGGGCGGCGGCAAGGCGTTCACTCCCGCAAAGCTTGAGCAGGCTCAGACAAATATAAAAAACAAAATTGTCGGTAAAAAGGCCAAAAAGGCTTTAGCAAATAAAGACTAATCGGAGGTAAAGTAAAATGACAACTCTTTTTTATTCCGTTATGATCGTAGTTCCCGCAGCGGTGCTTCTCGCATCCGTAGTATACACAATGAAGAAGCACTCTGAGGGTCAGAGCGTCAGGAAGAGTCTTCGCATGAACGCGGCCACCTTTGCCGTTATGCTTCTGCTCGTCGCGGGCTGTGCCATGGGCGCTTTCGCAACCGGCAGCGAGGACAAGGCCGCAGCTCCGGCGGACACCACCGCCGCGCAGGCTTCCGACACGGCGGCCGAGAGCACCGAGTCTTCCGCCAAGGATAACTCCAAGGGTCTCGGACTTCTTGCCGCAGGTCTTGTTACCGGTCTTGCCGGTATCGGCGGCGGTATCGCAGTTGCCGCCGGCGCTCCCGCAGCTATCGCCGCAACGAGCGAGGATCCCAAGGCTTTCGGTAAGGCGCTTATCTTCGTCGCCCTCGGCGAGTCGATAGCCCTTTACGGTGTCGTTATCTCCATCCTTATCCTCAACAAGGTCTGACGCTCCGAGGCTGAGGAGCATTAGTGTAAAGCGCAGCAGCTTTACACTGCGTTGAAAGGAACAAAAGCCATGCGTTTTTATTTGATAAGCGACAATGCCGATACGCTTGTCGGAATGCGCCTTGCGGGTATAGAAGGCGAGCTTGTGCACGACGCTCAGGCGGTCGAGGACGCGGTCAACCGCTGCCTTGCCGATGAGCAGGTAGGCATCATTCTCATCACGCACCGCCTTTGCGAGCTGTGCGAGGATTTTATAACGCAGACAAAGCGCAGCTACGATAAGCCCCTGATAGTCGAGATCCCCGACCGCCACGGTTCACAGGGGAGCGACTCCATTACGCGCTATGTGCGCGACACTATCGGCATAAAGATTTGAGGTGTTTGACCAATGCTCAATCAGGAAGAGAGAGCCGCAAAGTTTTTTGACGCCATAACAAAGGACGCCGAGGAGCGCCACGAGGAGCTGACCCGCAAGACACGCGAGACGGTTGACAGCGGCCTTGAAAAGGCAAAGGCGAAGGCGCATTCCCAGGCTCAGGCGAGAATAGAGCGCGAGCGTATGCTCAAGGAGCAGGAGTTCAACCGTACCGTCGCCGATGAGAGAACCCGTCAGCGCGCCCGTCTGACCGACAAGCGCAGCGCCATTACGGACGGAGTTTTCGGCGATGCGCGTGACAAGCTGCTGAGCTTTACAGAGTCCGACGGCTACGCGGAGTTTCTCAAAAGGAGCGCGGCAGGCTTCGCCGCCGTTTTCCCGCAGGGAGACGTGACGGTCTATGTCCGTCCCGCCGATATGCGCTTTGCGGATGAGATAAAAAGAGCTTTCGGCAGAGCCTGCAGGGTCGAGAGCTGCGACGAAATAACTATAGGCGGATGCCGCGCCGGAGTTGCCGGCGGCAGCACCGTAGCTGACGATACGCTCGACACGCGCCTTGAGGCGCAGCGCGAGTGGTTCCTCGAAAATTCGGGAATGTCAGTAATACTTTAACGGTCGGAGGTGAACGGCTTGTCTGAAAATAATGTTATATACGGAATAAACGGCCCCGTCGTTACGGTAAAGGGCGAGACGGGACTGAGCATGATGGAGATGGTCTATGTCGGCGAGAAGCGTCTTGTCGGCGAGGTCATACGCCTTGATAAGGAGCTCACCACCATTCAGGTCTATGAGGAGACGACCGGGCTCAAGCCCGGCGAGCCGGTCTATGCTACCGGCGGCGCGATGTTCGCCACCCTCGGCCCCGGAATAATCAGAAATATATTTGACGGAATCGAGCGTCCGCTTTCGGCTATTGCCGAGCACAACGGCGCGTTCATATCAAAGGGCTGCGCCGAGAGTGCTCTCGACGAGGAGCGCGAGTGGCAGGTCAATATGCTCGTCAAGCCCGGCGACAGACTCAAGGGCGGCGACGTCTACGGCGAATGCCCCGAAACGCCTGTTGTCAAGCACAGATTTATGGTTCCGCCCGGACTTGAGGGAGAGGTTACGGAAGTCAAGCCCGACGGAAAATATAAAATAAACGATACGATAGTTACTTTAAAGGACAAAAAAGGCAACGCTCATGAGCTGACGCTCTGCCAGCGCTGGCCTATCCGAATCCCGCGCCCCGTCAGCCGCAGACTGCCCGCGCAGCGTCCGCTGATAACCGGTCAGCGTGTCATAGATACGCTCTTCCCGATAGCAAAGGGCGGCGCGGCGGCAATACCCGGCGGCTTTGGAACGGGCAAAACCATGACGCAGCATCAGCTTGCAAAGTGGTGCGATGCGGATATCATCATATATGTCGGCTGCGGCGAGCGCGGCAACGAGATGACCCAGGCTCTTAAAGAGTTCGGCGAGATATCCGACCCGCGCACGGGCAAGCCCCTGACGGACAGAACGGTGCTCATAGCGAACACCTCTAATATGCCCGTCGCCGCGCGTGAAGCGTCCATATACACCGGTATAACCCTCGCCGAGTATTACCGCGACATGGGCTATCACACAGCTATTATGGCGGATTCCACATCCCGTTGGGCGGAGGCTCTTCGTGAGATATCCGGACGCCTTGAGGAGATGCCCGCCGACGAGGGATTCCCGGCTTATCTGCCGTCGAGACTTTCCGAGTTCTACGAGCGCGCAGGCTATGTCAAGAATCTAAACGGCACGGAGGGCTCGATAACGATAATCGGCGCCGTATCGCCGCAGGGCTCTGACTTTTCGGAGCCCGTTACCCAGAACACAAAGCGCTTCACCCGCTGCTTCTGGGCGCTTGACAAGTCGCTCGCCTATGCGCGTCACTATCCCGCGATAAATTGGAACACGAGCTATTCCGAATATGTGAATGACCTGTCCGCGTGGTACTATGACAACGCGGGACCGGAATTCATGAACTACCGCGACGAGCTGTGCTCGATTCTGCTCGAGGAAAACAGCCTTATGGAGATTGTCAAGCTCATCGGTGCGGACGTTCTGCCCGACGACCAGAAGCTTGTCATGGAAGTGGCGAGGGTCATCAGAGTCGGCTTTCTGCAGCAGAATGCGTTCCATAAGGAGGACACCTATGTTCCTCTGGCAAAGCAGATGAAGATGATGGAAATTATCCTCTATCTCTATCACAAATGCCGCGAGGTAGTCGCAAAGCAGGTGCCGATTTCCAAGATAACGAAGCTCGGTCTGTTCGATAAGCTCGTCAAGATAAAGTACGATGTGCCCAACGACAGACTCGATATGTTTGACGGTTACCGCACCGAGATAGACAAAGCGCTCGCTCCGCTTCTGCGCTGAGCCCGCTTATTCTGAAGGCAAGGAAGGATTTAAACAGCTATGATTTTTGAACACATCGGTTTAAATCAAATAAACGGTTCGCTCGTCGTGCTTGACGGCGTCAAGGGCGCGAGCTACGAGGAAATGGTCGAGCTCAGACTTGATGACGGCACCTCGCGTGCGGGGCGTATAGTCAAGATAGACGGCGAGCTTGTGGTCATTCAGGTCTTTGAGGGAACGCGCGGAATATCTATGAGCAACAGCACGACCGTGCTCTCCGGCAGACCCATGGAGATGCCGCTGTCGCCCGAGATTCTCGGCAGAGTTTTCGACGGCCTCGGCAGACCGATAGACGGCCTCGGCGAGATATATCCCGAGTGCCGCCGCGATGTCAACGGCTCGCCCATAAACCCCGTTTCGCGTGTTTATCCGCGAAATTATATAAACACCGGCATATCTTCTATAGACGCGCTCGCAACGCTTATCAGAGGCCAGAAGCTCCCGATATTCTCGGGCTCGGGCATGAAGCATAACGAGCTCGCCGTTCAGATAGTCCGCCAGGCGAACGTTGCCGACGGCGACGATTTCGCAATTGTTTTCGCCGCCATGGGCGTCAAGAACGACGTCGCGGAATATTTCCGCACCTCGTTTGAAAACGCCAACGTCATGAACCGCGTCACCATGTTCATGAACCTCTCTAACGACCCGATAATCGAGCGTATCATAACACCCCGCTGTGCCTTGACCGCCGCCGAGTATCTCGCATTCGATTTGGGCAAGCAGACGCTCGTTATCCTCACCGATATGACTTCATATGCCGAGGCTCTGCGTGAATTCAGCTCGTCAAAGGGCGAGATTCCCGGCAGAAAGGGTTTCCCCGGCTACCTCTATTCCGATTTGGCATCGCTCTATGAGCGCGCGGGAATAGTCGAGGGCAAGAAGGGCTCTGTCACTCAGATACCGATTCTCACCATGCCAAACGACGATATCACGCACCCCATTCCCGACCTCACGGGCTATATAACCGAGGGTCAGATAGTGCTTGACAGGGGACTCGACTACAAGGGCATTTATCCGCCCGTCAGCGTCCTGCCGTCGCTGTCGCGTCTGATGAAGGACGGCATAGGTGAGGGCTACACGCGCTCCGACCACAGTATGCTCGCAAACCAGCTCTTCGCGTCCTATGCAAAGGTGCAGGATGCCAAGGCGCTTGCGTCTGTCATAGGCGAGGATGAGCTCTCCGCGTCGGATAAGCGCCTTATGGAGTTCGGCAGAGCATTTGAGGAGAAATTTATAAATCAGGGCTACGATGAAAACAGAACGATAGACCAAACACTCGACCTCGGCTGGGAGCTGCTCTCCATGCTGCCCGAATCCGAGCTCGACCGTGTTGATGAGGACGTTCTCAAGGAGCACTACAAGCCCGCACAGCAGTAAAGAAAGGGGGAGAGCGTCATGGCACAGGTGTTCCCGACAAAAAGCAATCTGATGAGCACGAAGAAGTCGCTGGATCTCGCCAAGCTCGGCTATGATCTGCTCGACCGCAAAAGAAATATACTCGTGCACGAGATGATGCAGCTCATAGACAAGGCGTCGAAGATTCAGCGGGAGATAGACGAGACTTATTCAAAGGCCTATCTCGCGCTCCAGCGTGCGAACGTCACGCTCGGTATGTGTGCTGAGTTCGCGCAGGCGATACCGATAGACGAGTCGCTCGATATTGACCTTCGCAGCGTCATGGGCGTTGAACTGCCGGTTGTTACGCTCGGCGAGGAGAAGCTCGATATGTACTACGGGCTCAACTCGACCAACTCCCAGCTTGACGAAGCATATCTGAGCTTCGCGCAGGTCAAGCGTATGACCGCAGAGCTTGCGGAGATAGAGAACAGCGTCTATCGCCTTGCCGATGCGATAAAGAAAACGCAGAAGCGCGCAAATGCGCTCGATAATATCATGATCCCGCAGTTCACCGAGACGATAAAATATATCACCGAGGCTCTTGAAGAAAAAGAACGCGAGGATTTCTCGCGCCTGAAGGTTATCAAGAGACAGAAGGAAGAAAAAGAGTAATAAAAGGACGCCGTTTCAAGAGAGGCCTCATAAGGAAGAAGGCAGCACAAAATTTGTGCCGCCTTCTTTTTGTACTATCCCAAAAAAGATTCATAAGGGGTTTTGGTAACAAAATCCGATGCTCGCTGTGCCTATGGACAAAAGTGATATTACGGGCTTTGTCCGGAGTGATATTTCTCTTTCGGAAAGTGATATAAAAGTCTGCCGGCTTTCGTGATATTATATTCGCCGGTTAAACTGCCGCAGGCAATATAACTATGCGAAGCATAATATCACTGTCCGAAGTACAATACAACTCGCCGTAAGGCGAATATAACTGAGGCGCACTTCCTTACGGAGTGCGCCTCTCATGGGAGCGATTTTTGTTTTTATATGCGTTATTTCATCAAGTACACCGTTGATGCCATGAGAATCTGGCCGGTGTAGTAGGTTGCAAGCTCTATTGTGACGAGAGGGTTCTTTCTTTTCACGGGCGTGAAATAGACAAACGCGAGCACCGAGTCGCTGATTACGAATATCACCGACGCGACGGTGGCTATAAGGAAAGTCAGCGAGCGCGTGAGATAGAGCATATAGCCCGATACGCAGGCGCAAAGCGCGATGACGAAGAAATAGAATACGCTCAGAGCGAACATCTTGCTGTCAAGCTTCATCTTGACGGCTTTCATTATCACTGCCGTTATTGCGGTTATGATAACAGCCGCTATGTACGGGATTATCGAAAATCTCGGATAAGCCATGTAAAAGGACGCGAGATAGAAGAAATGACCGATTAAAAATGCGAATGTTCCGAGGGCGATGAGCCTGGTTTTGTATTTCGGCGCTATTTCCTTTATGCCGAGCAAAACATCGCCGCCGAGTCCGAACAGCAGCCCAAACGCCACGAGGCAGAAATAAAACGGATGGAGCACTTTGTCCGCCTCGTCAATGCGGTAGCAGAAGCCGATAAAGGCCATGGACATGAATCCGAAGCTCGATATGAACTTGCAGAGCATACCCTCGAACGATTTTCCCTTGCGGCGCAGCAGAATTGTGAGCGTCGCAAATACCGCCGTTATGACAGAGAGAATTGGGATGAACATAAACAGGTATCCTTTCTTTTTGCCGCGTTGCGGCAGAGTTTACTTTTGAGCTGCTTTTTTCACCTTTTCCCAATATTCCCCTGCGGTACGTTCGTTTCGGTTGTCGCCGAACTCGTAGTATACCGTGTCCTTTATGGCGTCCGGCAGATACTGCTGCGGTGTCCAGTGGTTGCGGTATGAATGCGGATAGAGATAGAACTGTCCCTTGTTCGGGTTATCCTCGCCGTCGCAGTGGACATTCTGCAACTGCCTCGGAACGGGACCCGTGCGGCCTTTCTGCACATCGGCCATCGCGGCGTTTATCCCGTTATAGGCGGAATTTGATTTCGGACTTGTCGCTACAAGCACTACCGCATCCGCAAGCGGTATCCTTGCCTCGGGCAGTCCGAGCATATTGGCCGCGTCAACTGCGGCTTTTACTATCGGTATTATCTGAGGGTAGGCGAGTCCCACATCCTCGCACGCGCAGACCATCAGCCTGCGGCACGCGCTGACAAGGTCGCCGGCCTCGAGCAGTCTCGCCAGGTAGTGGAGAGCCGCGTTCGGGTCCGAGCCGCGCATCGACTTCTGATATGCGGAGATTATGTCGTAGTGCTCGTCGCCCTCGCGGTCGTAGCGCATTGCGCTGTGCTGTGTCAGCTCCTGCGCGCGCCGGAGCGTGATTTTGCAAACGCCGTTTTCGTCGGCGGGCGAGGAGAGCACGCAGAGCTCAACGGAGTTTATCGCCTTTCTGACGTCGCCGCCGCAGGCGTTTGAAATGTGCTCAATGACTCCGTCCTCTATATCATATGTCTCGTGCCGCTCGTTGCCTATATAGTCGAACGCGCGCTTTACTGCGGGAATGACATCCCCTGCCGAGACAAATTTGAACTCAAACACGGTCGAGCGGCTGAGAATCGCGTTGTAAATATAAAAATACGGGTTCTCGGTCGTTGACGCTATAAGCGTTATGTCGCCGTTTTCTATGTATTCGAGCAGTGTCTGCTGCTGCTTTTTGTTGAAATACTGAATCTCGTCGAGATAGAGCAGGATCCCGTTGGGCGCAACAAAGGTATTGAGCTTTGCAACAACGTCCTTTATGTCGGCTGTCGAGGCGGTTGTGCCGTTTAATTTGACAAGGTGCCTGTCGGTCGTCTTTGCTATGATGCTCGCAAGCGTAGTCTTGCCTACTCCGGACGGACCGTAAAAGACCATGTTCGGCAGTTCGCCCGAAAGTATAATATTTCTCAGCGGCTTTCCCTCGCCGAGCAGATGCTTTTGACCGACGATATCGTCGATAGTCTGCGGGCGCATTCTCTGCGCCAACGGTGCTGACATGATCTCCCTCCTCTCGGGTGGCTACAATGTTATATTATATTAAATTTTGCGGCTTTAGTCAATGTTTTTTGACAAGTGTGCCGATTTGATGAACGGACTGTGAAAAAGGAATAAACAAAGAGATAATCTTTATCAAAAATATTGACGGCGCAAAAAAATCTGATACTATGGAGTTGAAAGGAGGCAGGTATGAAAAAGAAACGCACGAAAAAAGAGATAACCGACCGTGAAATGCGGCTGGGTATACTGATAGCGATTTTTGGCGCAGTCGTTGACTTCTGCTTTTTCGGCTTCAGCTATTCCGCCGACCCGCAGGGCGAGCACGGGGAGATAACTACCGCATCTATAGTGCTTTCTGTCATATGGATCGCACTTTCGCTCGCGGGCGCGTTTTTGATGAGCCGTTTTCTAAATGACAGAAGCTTTCTTTTCGGCTTCTCCGGCTATCTGATACTCTCGCTCGTTGTCGTATATCCTCTGCTCTACGGCTACTGCGCGTCCCTCTATCCCGCCTACGGGTTGATAGCCGAAAAGCTGTTCAGAAGCGAAACGATGCTCGAAAATATGCCCGATTCCGCCCTCATATTCGAGCCTCTGCGAATAGTGCTTGTCTATGCGCTGTATTTTCTCGGTCGGCATCTTGCCAAAAAGCGCAATGATTAAAACACAAAAAAATACCGGCAGTTCCGCATGAAAACGGGACTGCCGGATTTTTTACAGCTTTAATTATTTGCCGAACAGCAGGAGCAGGAAACCGGCGGCAACAGCCGAGCCGATAACGCCCGCGACGTTCGGACCCATTGCGTGCATGAGCAGGAAGTTCGTCGGGTTGGCCTTGCGTCCCTCAACCTGCGAAACGCGCGCCGCCATGGGAACGGCGGAGACGCCGGCGGAGCCGATGAGGGGGTTGACCTTGCCCTTGGTGACGAGGTACATGACCTTGCCGAGAAGCACGCCGCCTGCGGTCGAGAAGCAGAATGCCGTCAGACCGAGGATGATAATGAATATGGTCTTACTCGACAGGAAGGTCTGACCGTTCGCCGTTGCGCCGACGGTGACGCCGAGCATGATGGTGACGATATTGGTCAGAGCGTTCTGCGCGGTGTCGCTGAGTCTTTCAACAACGCCGCTCTCTCTGAACAGGTTGCCGAGCATGAACATACCGATAAGCGGAGCGACGGAGGGAAGCATGAAAGCGCAGATGACAAGCACGACGACGGGGAAGATAATCTTCTCTGTCTTGCTGACGGTTCTGAGCTGCTTCATCTCGACTGCGCGCTCCTTCTTTGTGGTAAGAAGCTTCATGATGGGCGGCTGAATAATCGGGATAAGAGCCATATAAGAATATGCCGCAACTGCTATCGGTGCGAGCAGGTGAGCCGCAAGCTTCGAGGCGAGGAATATAGCCGTCGGGCCGTCCGCGCCGCCGATGATGCCGATAGCGGCAGCCTCCTGCGGGGTGAAGCCGAGCAGGATAGCAATAGTGAAAGCAACATAGATGCCGAGCTGTGCGGCAGCGCCGAGCAGCAGGCTCATCGGGTTTGCGAGCAGGGGACCGAAGTCGGTCATCGCTCCGACGCCCATGAAGATAAGGCACGGGAAGATACTGCTCTTGACGCCCGCATATATCAGGCGCAGGATTCCGATGTCATACCAGTGCGCGCCCTCCCGTATTGTTGTACTCAGCGGGTCGATAATGCCGGTCGGGTCATCCATAAGACCTGCGCCGGGCAGGTTTGCAAGCAGGATACCGAACGCGATGGGAAGCAGCAGAAGAGGTTCGAATTTTTTGGCAATGGCCAGATAGAGCAGGACGAACGACACGAGGATCATTACGCCCTCTCTCCAGGTGAGCACGGCGAGACCCGAGCTCTCCCAGAAGCCTTTTAAGATTGCAAGTATGTCCATTTACTATCCCCCTTAGCCGACTACGGCGAGCAGTGCGTCCGTGGCGACGGTCGAGCCCTTCTGGACGGTGAGCTGTCTGACAGTGCCGTCGCAGGGAGCGACTATTTCGTTTTCCATCTTCATAGCCTCAAGAATGAGGAGTATATCTCCGGCCTTTACGGAAGAGCCTACGTTGACGTTGACGCTCAGTATCGTGCCGGGCATGGGAGAGAGAACCTTCTGACCCTCTGCGGCTGCTGCGGGAGCGGCGGCAGGGGCGGGAGCTGCTGCGGGGGCGACGGGTGCGGCAGCTGCGGGAGCCGCGGGAGCGGCGTCGGTAACAGCGGTTATAACGGCGTCGGTCTCCTCGACCTCGACCTCATAGTTTTTGCCGTTTAATGTAACAACATATTTCATGATTACAATTCCTTTCAGTTGTCGGCAAGAGCCGCATCAGTCTATCTTCTTTATGGATTTGAACAGCAGTCTGTTGAGCGGGACTCCGCTCTCGTCGCTGACTATTGCCATAATGACCGCAGCGGTCGGCTCGTCAACGCCGTCAAGGTCTAATGTGCCCTGCGACTGTGTGCCGGGCAGGGGAGTTCCGGCAGCGGCGGCCTGCTGCGCGGGTGCGGGAGCATCGGAATCGGCATTTTTCTTGCCTTTCTTGGCCGCGATATTCTCGCCGAGTCTGACAACGCGGGAGATTATCATGATAAGCACGGCAAGGATGATAAGCAGCAAAAATACCATAATGATTCCGAAGAGGGAGACCTGAAGAGCGAAAACAAGCTTTTCGCCCAGAGGCATATCCATGTCAAAGTTATCAAACATTGATAAAACCATTCCTTTCTGCCGAGGCTCAGTCGAGTCTCTCTATCTTATATTTGAAAGTGTTCTTCTTTCTCTCGTCGCGCTTGTCGAAGAACGCTTCCGCCTGTGTCGGGAAGGCTATATAAGAGAGAACATCCTCGTCGCAGGTCGCTCTGTCGCCGAGATACTCTCTTGCAGCCGGGAGACCGGGCTCAAGCAGGTCCGCATAGCGGCAGGTTATCGGCTTCTCGTCGCCGAGAACCTTCTTCTGCAGCTCCTCGTTTATCTTGCCGGGCGCCTTGCCGTATTCGCCCTTGATATAGTTCTTAACTTCCTTGGAGATGTTCTTGTATCTCTCACCCGCGAGCACGTTTGCGGTCGCCTGAACGCCGACCATCTGGCTCATGGGGGTGACGAGCGGAGGATAGCCGAGATCTTCGCGGACTCTCGGGGTTTCAGCGAGAACTTCATCGAGCTTGTCAAGCTTCTTCTGAGCTGTCAGCTGAGCGACAAGGTTCGAGAGCATTCCGCCGGGAATCTGATAGTTGAGAGCGTCGGTCTGAGTTGTCAAAACGACGGGGTTGAGCAGTCCGCTCTTGAGAGCGTCGTTGCGAACGGGCTTGAAGAAATCGTTGATTTTCTTGAGCTGTGCCATGTCGAGCGGAACTTCGCAGCCCTCTTTCTCGAAAATGTAGGTCATAGTCTCTGTGGGCGGCTGAGAGGTGCCGTTTGAGAAGCAGGAGATAGCGGTGTCGATAACATCCGCGCCGGCTTCAACGGCCTTCTGCAGGGTCACGGGGCCGAGGCCTGTGGTCGAGTGAGTGTGGACGATAACGGGGAGCGATATATTCTCCTTTATGCCCTTGACAAGATCATAAGCACTCTGGGGATCCATGATGCCCGCCATGTCCTTTATGCAGACGGACTGAACGCCCATGCTCTCGAGGTCTTTTGCGAGCTTGATGTAGCTTTCGATGTTGTGGATGGGGCTGGTGGTGTAGCAAATGGTGCCGGATGCGTGAGCGCCGCACTTAACAGTTTCGTCAACTGCCGTTTCGATGTTTCTCAGGTCGTTGAGTGCGTCAAATATGCGGATGATGTCGATACCGTTTTCAACGCTCTTTCTGACGAAAAGACGGACGACATCGTCGGGATAATGCTTATAGCCCAGAAGATTCTGACCTCTGAGGAGCATCTGAAGCTTGGTGTTTGGGCAGGCCTTGCGAATCTTGCGCAGGCGCTCCCACGGGTCTTCGTTGAGATAACGCAGGCAGGAGTCGAACGTGGCGCCGCCCCAGCACTCGAGCGAATAGTAGCCGGCCTTGTCAAGCTCCGGCAGTATTCCCTCGAAAGCCTCAAAGGGCATACGGGTCGCAATAAGCGACTGATTCGCGTCTCGAAGGACAGTCTCGGTGAAATTTACTTTCATGTGTTTCGCTCTCCTTTGGAATTTGTAAACTTGCTTAAAAATCAGAACTCGATGCGCGAGGCGATGTAGCTTTCAAGCTCGTCTATCGCAATACGCTCCTGCTTCATCGTGTCGCGGTCGCGCACGGTCACGCAGTGATCCTCGACGGAGTCGAAGTCAAAGGTGATGCAAAGCGGAGTGCCGATCTCGTCCTGACGGCGATAGCGCTTGCCGATGGAGCCGGTCTCGTCGAAGTCAACCATGAATTTGCGGCTAAGCTCGTCGCAAATCTTGACAGCCTCGCCGGACAGCTTCTTAGACAGGGGAAGCACCGCGGCCTTGTAGGGCGCGACGACGGGGGAGAGGTGGAGCACCACGCGGGTGTCGTTCTTCTCTGCATCGATAACTTCCTCGTCATACGCTTCGCACAGCAGCGCGAGCACGGTTCTGTCGAGTCCGTAGGTGGATTCTATTATATAGGGAATGAACTTCTCGTTCGTCTCGGGATCGAGGTAGTCCATTTTCTGACCGCTGTATTCCTGATGTCTCGTCAGGTCGAAGTCCGTTCTGTTGTGGGTACCGTTTATCTCGCCCCAGCCGAACGGGAAGAGGAACTCTATGTCGCACGCGGCCTTGGCGTAGTGGGCGAGCTTCTCATGGTCGTGGAAGCGCAGATGCTCGGTAGCTATGCCGAGATCCTCAAAATACTTCTTGCCGAACTGCTTGAAGTAGTCATAGAGCTCGTTGTCGGAGCCCTTCTTGCAGAAGGTCTGGAACTCCATCTGCTCGAACTCGATGGTTCTGAAGGTGAAGTTGCCGGGGGTTATCTCGTTTCTGAACGCCTTGCCTATCTGACCGATGCTGAAGGGCAGCTTCGCTCTCATCGAGCGCTGGACATTGAGGAAGTTTACATATTCGCCCTGCGCGTTTTCGGGACGCAGATAGATTATGCTCTTGGCGTCGTTGGTGACTCCGCGGTAGGTCTGGAACATGAGGTTGAATTCTCTTATGTCCGTGAAATTGTGCTTGCCGCAGTGGGGGCAGGGGATCGAATGAGCCTTGATGAACTCAAACATCTCCTCTTTCGTCATCTTGTCGGGGTGGGCGTTGGGGTCGAAATTCTCGATGAGAGTGTCGGCTCTGTGGCGCATTTTGCATTCCTTGCAGTCGAGCAGCGGGTCGGAGAAGCTGGCGATGTGTCCGCTCGCCTCCCAGACTCTCGGGTGCATGAGAATGTCCGCGTCAACCTCGTAGCTGTTTCTGCGCTCCTGAATGAATCTCTTGCGCCAGGTGTCCTTGACGTTGTTTTTCATTCTCGCGCCCAGCGGACCGTAGTCCCAGGTGTTCGCAAGACCGCCGTAGATGTCGCTTCCGGCAAAAATAAAGCCTCTGTTCTTGCACAGGGCGACGATTTTTTCCATTGTTTTTTCGGTATTGTTTAGCATAAGTGCTTTCTCCCCTATTATTCATTCCAGCATATGATAATCTAAAAAACGCCAAAAGTCAAGGCGCGTAAAAGAGATTTTGACCGCTTGTCCGCCCGTCTTTTTGTGCGTTATTCCGCAAGGCGGATTTTGTCTGTGCATTTTGCCGAAAATAGTGCGGACAAAGCGCCGAAAAACATAAACAGTAACAGAATATCGATATAAAAAGAACAATAAAATTTTTCGTCGGGTCTTTGATAAAAAATATTTTTTTATCCGACCGACGCTTTTTCAACATCGTATTGACAAATCCGGGTTTTACTGTAAAATTATATTGTTATAATAGCGGCTATATTATATAAAACAAAGCAAAGCAAAGAGGGGAAAACAGTGAGTAAAAAGGACTCAAAGATATCGTCGTTCTTCGGGAAGATAGGCCCTATGGTGGGCTACAATGCCGCAAGCATACTTTTCGGCGGCGGCGGATACATCATCTCGCTCTATTTTCTGTCGTTTTTGACCGAGGTCGAAAAGCTCAGCGTCGATCAGGCGGGTATGGTTATCGCCATGGCTCATATCTGGGACGCCGTAACCGACCCCGTCATGGGTATTATAACCGACCGCACGCGTTCGAAATACGGCAGACACAGAAGATATCTGCTCTGGGGCGTTATTCCGATAGCTGTCTCGTATTTTTGCCTGTGGAACTCGTTCGGCATCTCCGCTACAGGCAACAAGACCGCGACGATGCTCTACTACATGCTCGCGTATATGCTCTATAACACGGCGCTGACTCTCGTCACCGTGCCGCATGTTGCGATGCTGCCCGTTATCGCGCCCGATTATTCCCTGCGCACTCAGTATAACTCCGTGCAGTATATAATGAACTCCGTCGGCATGGTTTCGTCGTTCCTGCTTGTGTCGCTGTCGCTCGGTTTTACGAACATGGAGATGACCGCCGCGTCAAGACCGAAGTTCATGTTCTTCGGCGCAGTATTGTGCCTGTGGTTCTCGCTGCCGCTGCTCGTGACTTTCAAATGCACGAAAGAGCCGAGCTCGCTCGACATGAAGCTGCCGCCTTTCAATGCGACTATGCTCCTTGAAGAGTACAAGCAGGTTTTCCGCAACAAGGCGTTCAGACGCTATTTTGTCCTGAGCTCGATGTACACCATGGCAAAGGGCTTCTATGCAAACTCAAACCAGTATTTCATCAAATACAGTGCCCAGCGCTTCGGCTATTTCAACACCCTGCAAACGATTGCGGGCGCGGCTGAAGCATCCGGCTTCCCCGTCAACTATCTGCTGACGATGAAAAAGGGCAAGCAGCTGTGCGGAAAGCTCCTGACTCCGCTTATGGCGGCGGGACTTATCATAAACCTGTTCATCGGCAAGAGCACTCCGCTCTGGGTCGTCATTGTTTCGATAATCCTCTATAACTTCGGCTTCTCCGGCCCCGGATTCACCGCCACAAATATCCAGCCCGATGTCACGGATGTTGACGAGATGATAACCGGACGCCGCCGAGAGGGCGTTATCTCAACGTTTAATACGCTCATCAAAAAGACCATAAACGGACTTATGAGCGCGTTCACCGGATTTATTCTTAAAGGCTTCGGCTTCCGCACCGGCGCAGAGGGCGCGAATGCCCTCGAACAGACCGCAAAGGGCATATTCGGACTGAAAGTGACTTACTGCATCCTGCCGCTCATCTTCGTCGGTCTCGTCTATGTCTGCGTGTTCACATATAAGATGACCCGCGAGGATCACAAGATGATAACCGAGGCTATAAAAGAGAAGAAAGAGACCGGCAAGTGCTCGCTGACCCCCGAGCAGATGAAACGCTGCGAGGAGATAGCGGGTCAGAGCTTCGGCGATATGTGGATCGGCAAACCCTCCGCAGAGACCCTTGTGACCGAGCTTGACTAAAAGACCCACGAAAGGATCAAAGAATTGTCTACGAAGAAAGAAAACATCAGAAATTTCAGCATTATAGCGCACATCGACCACGGCAAATCGACCCTTGCGGACAGACTCCTCGAGCTGACCGACTCCGTGGCGAAGCGCGATATGACCGCCCAGATTCTCGACAATATGGATCTTGAGCGCGAGCGCGGAATAACAATAAAGGCGCACGCGGTCAAGATGGACTACACCGCGAGCGACGGCGAGGTCTATGAGCTCAATCTCATCGACACTCCCGGCCACGTCGATTTCAACTACGAAGTCTCGCGCTCCCTTGCCGCGTGCGAGGGTGCGGTGCTCATAATCGACGCGTCGCAGGGCATCGAGGCGCAGACGCTGGCAAACACCTATTTGGCGCTCGACCACGACCTCGAGATAGTCCCCGTTATCAATAAAATTGACCTGCCCGCAGCCGACCCCGACAGAGTTGCCGAGGAGGTTGAGGAGATAATCGGACTCGACTGCTCGAATGCCCCGCGCGTCTCGGCAAAGACGGGTGAAAATGTAGAGGCCGTGCTCGAACGCATAGTTCTGGATATCCCCGCGCCCGAGACCGACGATACTTTGCCGCTCAGAGCGCTTATCTTCGACTCTGTCTATGACAGCTACAAGGGCGTTATCGTCTACGTGCGAATAAAAGAGGGCAAGATAAAGCCCGGCGACACCATGCACATGATGGCGACCGGCGCGCAGTTTACCGTTGTCGAGGTCGGCTATATGCGCGCTACGAGCATGGAGCCTGCCGAAGAGCTGACCTCGGGCGAGGTCGGATATATTACCGCCTCGATAAAGACCGTCAGCGACGCCCGCGTCGGCGACACCGTGACGACCGCGGAGAACCCCGCAAAGGAGCCGCTTGCAGGCTACCGCAAGGTGAACCCGATGGTTTTCTGCGGCGTATATCCCGCCGACGGCGCGGACTACGAGAACCTGCGCGATGCGCTCGAAAAGCTCCAGCTCAACGATGCCTCGCTCTCATATGAGCCGGAGACCTCCGGCGCGCTCGGCTTCGGCTTCCGCTGCGGCTTTTTGGGTCTGCTTCACCTCGAGATAATCCAGGAGCGCCTTGAGCGCGAATACGACCTCGACCTCGTGACCACCGTTCCGAGCGTCATATATAAGATACACCTGACCGACGGCAGCGTTATCGAAATCGATAACCCGACTCACTATCCCGACCCCGTCAATATCGATTACAGCGAGGAGCCGTTCACCAATGCGCATATCTATTCGCCGCCCGAATATGTCGGCGCGATAATGGACTTGTGCCAGGAGCGCCGCGGCGTGTTCAAGAACATGACCTATATCGCCTCCGACCGCGTGGACATCCTCTATGAGCTGCCGCTCAACGAGATAATCTACGATTTCTTCGATTCTCTCAAGTCGCGCACCCGTGGCTATGCGTCGTTTGACTATGAGATAACCGATTACCGCCGCTCGAACCTCGTAAAGCTCGACGTTCTCCTAAACGGCGAGATAATCGACGCGCTTTCGTTTATTATCCACTCCGACAAGGCGTACGGGCGCGCAAGAAAGATAGCCGAAAAGCTCAAGGACAACATCCCGCGCCAGCTGTTTGAGATTCCGATTCAGATAGCCATCGGCGGCAAGGTCATCGCCCGCGAGACTGTCAAGGCGATGAGAAAAGACGTTCTTGCCAAGTGCTACGGCGGCGACATAACCCGAAAGAAGAAGCTGCTCGAAAAGCAGAAGGAGGGCAAGAAGCGTATGCGCCAGTTCGGCACGGTCGAAGTGCCGCAGGAGGCGTTTATGGCGGTTCTCAAGCTCGACGACGATTGACAGACAAAACAAACAAAGCTGTAAATTACCTGCCCTGCGGCGATCGGTAATTTACAGCTTTTGCTTTTTGACCTGTCTGTGATTTATTTTTTGGCGGCAACGCTTTTCTGCATACCGTCAAGCTTAGCAAGAACGGCGGCGTACATATCGCATATTGAAAGCGAAATGAAGTCGGCAGGCTGCGAAAAATCGTTGTTGACCCATTCCTCGATTATGCCCAGGGAGCCTTTGACCATAAAGGTGTATGTCGTGTCTAAAGTCAAGTCGTCCAAGTCGGGATATTTTTGCCGCCATTCGTCTGTTATGTCGCGGCGGTTTATTTCGCAGCATTCGTCCAAAAACTGCTTGCTGCCGTATTTGCCGAACAGTGCGTCGCAAAATGAACGCTCAGCCTCCACGGTCTCTATTATTTTGTTTATCCGGGGGAAGTCGCTTTTTGTGTAGTTGCAGTTTCTTACGGCATCGCAGAGACGCTCGTAGACAATGCCTTCTATTTGACCCAAAAGGTCGTAAACATCGGCATAGTGGGCATAGAAAGAACCTCTGTTGACGTTGGCTGCTTGGCAGAGTTCCGTTACCGAAATTTTGTCTATGGGCTTTTGCTTGAGCAGTGAAATGAAGCTCTCGCAAAGCAGCTGCTTTGTTATTAAAATGCGGCGGTTTTCCATGAAATCTTTGCCTCCGTAGGTTGTCAACTGAACAAAAAAACCCCGATTTGTTCAGCTGCGCACAAATCGTAAATTTTTGTTGATTGACGCAACAAAGCGTAGAGATTATACTATAAATGCAGTTATAAGTCAATCTTACAATGCGAAGGGAGGAGACGAAATGGAAGCGGCATTGGAGCTGTTGCTTAAGGCACTCGAGTGGTCGGGCAAGGCGCTTTATTGGGTTACTATAGGCCCGATAATAGAGCTTATAAAGCTGATTTTCGGAATCGCTTAAATTTAACGAGGAGGGAAAAGTAATGGAGATCATCCAGAGAATTTTAGAAGCGTACTTTGAGTATGTAAGATTTATTCTTGAGCACCTTTTCTGGTTCATTCCGAAATAAGAGAGGCTGCATTTTAATGCAGAGCTGAAGAAAAATTCAAAGGTCATAATTCGAGCGGTTGCTGCGATTATGACCTTCTTTTTTTATTTGTTTTCCGCGCCGGAATCAGCTTTTCGGGCTGTCCGCGGCCGCGCGCATCGTCATGACGACTGTAAATGTGTCCCCCTTGTCGTCGGTCACAAGCCGTCCGCCGTATTTTTCGGCGGTGTCTCTGAGAATCCTCAATCCGTAGCCGTGCTCGCCCGTGCGGCTCTTTTTCTTGTCCTCGTAGTCCGAAGCCACATTGTTTTCGCCGGTTATGTAGAGCATCCCGTCGCTCTCGTCTGTAAAGCTCTTTATCTTTACATATCTTTTCCCGTCGATTGCCTTCGCCGCGTTTATCGCGTTGTCGAAAATGTTGACGTAAGCCTTGCATATATCTATTTCTTCTATGTCGAGAGTCTCCGGAACGCGCAGGTCAAAGTCGAAATCGATTTCGTTTTTTCTGCATTCCGCGGCCTTGTTCGAGGCTATCGCATTTACGAGCGTGTTTTGGCAGAAGCGCTCTATTTTTATGTCCGCAACCTCTGCTTTGAGCTGAGAGAGCATCTTCTTTGCGGACTCCTTATCGCTGTCCGTACCGTTCTCCATTATCTCGCAGGCGGTCTGTACCATGTTGGCGAGGTCGTGACGTATCTTTCTCGCCTCAACGCTGTTTTGCTCGACATTCTTGTAGTATTCGAGGTTGACGCTGTTCTGATATTCCTGCATCTTCAGCGCCTCGCGCAGCTTTTCGTTCTGCGAAGAGCGGTTCATGACATAGAAAAGTATGACGTCCGCGGCGATACTGAAAATTGCGACGACGGCAAAAATTATTATTGTTGTGCGATCACGGTCTTTAAAAAGGGAGAGAGGGCTGTTTTCGCCCGCCCAATCGAAGTGATTTAACAGGATCATGCAGGTGTCGAGCAGCAGCATTTGACTCAGCGGAAAGATGATAAATGCGAGCATCGAAGTTGGTTTTATCGCCCCGCCCTCAAGCTTTCGCTTTCTGAAATATGTAAACACAAGGAAAATCACTGTGTACACGAGCAGAAACGGCGTGAGAACCAGATTGGCCTCAGGGTCGTTGCTGCCTATTCCAAACAGATTTAACATCGAAGCCACAACGGCGGTGAAGCTGGATTCCAATGCAAAAATTGCTATCGACACAAATGCCTTCGTTCGGAACTTATCCTTGTAGAGCACCGCCGCGCAGATGAAATAATACGCGAGCGGAAGCAGAACCAGAAACGACGGGGCAACAAAGGTCACGAATTTCTGCGAGACAACCAAAAATACAAACGGAACGGTGGTTATCAAAAAGACAAGGTGTTTATTAAATTTCGGCGTCAGGTTATACCAAAGAAAGCCGCCCTGAAGCAGAGCGAGCATTATGTTGTTGACATACCATAAAAATTCGTAAATAGATTCGGACATTGTTTCCCCTCCCACAAAAGCCGTTATTCCATAATACTTAATATATCTTCCGCACTGTCGGCGATATAAGAAGCGCCGCCGTCAACGAGCACCTTTCTGTCGCGGAACCCCCATGACACGCCGATGCACGGCAATCCTGAGTTTCTCGCCGTCACAACATCGACCTCGGAATCGCCGGAATAGACTGTCTCGGCAGGATTCGCGCCGAGCAGCTTCATCGCGTATAAAACGCCGTCGGGAGCGGGCTTTTTCTGCCTGTCCTCCGTCTGACCGACTGCGGCATCAATTAAGCTTTTGAAATAATCCTCGCACAGCCCGATTACCGCCGGCTCGAACTTGTTTGACACAACGGCGATTTTGACCCCGCGCTCGCGCAGCTTTTTAAGCAGCTCGATTATCCCCGGGTAAGGGGTTGTTTTGTTGGTCATATTATCTTTGTAGTGCGCCTTGAACACCGCAAGGCAGTCGGCCTCCGTTTTTTCGTCCGTGCCCTCGGGAACGGCTAAGTGTATGAGCCTTGCAACGCCGTTGCCGACAAAGCGTCTGACCTCGTCCGTCGTGCGCTCGGGAAAGCCGAAGCGGCGCAGGGCGTAGTTAGTGCTGTCCCGCAGGTCGTCGAGCGTGTTCAACAGAGTGCCGTCGAGGTCGAATATAATATAATTGTATTTCATGCGTATGCTCCTCGGATTTTGCTTTTTTCGTGCATATACTTATTATATCGTAGATTTTTTCTATGTCAATGCGGAGTTCACAAAGTGTTTACAAATAAATTGTTGACAAAATCTGCAAGGAGTTGTATAGTATGAATTGTAAGTTAGCACTCGGACATTGAGAGTGCTAACGAACAAAACGAAAGGCAGAGACAGATGGAACTGAGCGAGAGAAAAGAGAAAATTCTTGCAGCAGTTGTCGAGCAGTATATAAAGACCGGCGAGCCCGTCGGCTCAAAGACTCTGCTCGATTCTCTCGATATGTCCGTTTCCTCCGCCACTGTGCGAAACGAGATGGCGGATCTCGGCTATCTCGGGCTGCTCGATCAGCCGCACACCTCGGCGGGGCGCGTCCCCACAGGCGAGGGCTACCGCTACTATGTCGATAACCTCGTCCCCGAGAGCGAGCTCAGCGACGAATCGCGCAGGCTCATAGACGCGGGTATCGGAAATGCAAACGGCGACCCCGAAAGCCTCTTGAGGCACGCGGGCGAGGCGCTTGCCTATCTCACCGAGTGCGCCGCCGTCATGACGACCCCCTCGGGCGAGAACACGAAGATAAAGCGCGTCGAGCTTGTTCCCATATCGCCGCACACCGCGATGATAGTGCTCTTGGCGAGCAACGGGATTTTAAGAAGCAAGCTCTTCAGGCTCGATTCCCCGATAGACACAACGGTCTGCGAGACCTTCTACAATGTCGCGCAGGCCATGCTCATAGGAGTACCAGTCAGCGCGCTCACTCCCGCTTATCTCCAATCGATAGCGGCGCGGCTCGGAATGGAGTCGCTTGCGATGTTCCCGATGCTTTCGGCAGTCGCCGAGCTTTCGCAGAACGCCGCTCAGCCACACGTCTTTCTCTCCGGTCAGTCGAATCTTCTGCACCACAGAGAGTATGCAGGCAGAGCATACGAGCTGCTCGAGTTTTTGAGCCGCGGAGCTCCGCTGAGAACCCTTGCGGACAGCATGAAGGGCGAGCTCGAAATAAGGATAGGCAGAGAGAACGGTTTCGTTCAGCTCGACAATTCGAGCGTCATCCTTGCGAGATATACCGTCGGCGAGGACAGCGCCGGTTCGATAGGCATTATCGGGCCGACAAGAATGGACTACCGCAGACTGGTTCCCGGTCTTAAATATATTTCTCAGTGCATAAGCAAAACAATGGAAAAGGCACTTGAAGAGTAACGAAAGGAATGTAACACCAATGAGCGAGAGCACGAAAAAGCCCGAGCAGGCGGAGGAGAACAAAGCCGAAACCGCTCCGGCGGAGGATACGAAGAAGGCTGAAAAGAAAGCCTCGAAGTCCTCGAAGAAAAACGCACAGGCCGACCGCATAGCCGAGCTCGAAAAGGAGCTCGAAAAAGCCCAGCAGTCAGTCAAGGAGAGTGCCGACAACTTCCTGCGCCTCGCTGCGGAATATGATAACTTCCGCAAGCGTTCGCTGCGCGAGAAGGACGACATAAAGGTTCGCTCGAAAACGGACGTCGTCGAGAAGCTTCTCCCGGTCATAGATAATTTTGAACGCGCCGCTTTGAACGCCGAGGCCGATGCCGAAAGCTACCGCAAGGGAGTCGAGCAGATATACAGGCAGTTCGGCGATATTCTCAAAGCGCTCGACATTGAGGCGTTCGGCGCCGAGGGCGATGCGTTCGACCCGAATATCCACTCGGCTGTTATGCACACCGAGGATGAGAACGTCGGCGAGAATGTTATCGTCAAGGTTTTCACAAAGGGCTATAAGCTCGGCGACACGGTCATAAGACCCGCAGTCGTTCAGGTTGCCAACTGATGCCGCAAGGCATTTTTGGAATATAAATAAAACTATTCATTACTTCGGAGGTAATTTATTATGTCAAAGGTTATAGGTATTGACTTAGGTACAACAAATTCATGTGTAGCGGTTATCGAGGGCGGCGAGCCCGTCGTTATCCCCAACGCCGAGGGCGCAAGAACAACGCCTTCCGTCGTCGCATTCGGCAAGACCGGCGAGAGACTTGTCGGCCAGGTTGCAAAGCGTCAGGCTATCACAAATCCCGACAGAACCGTCTCCTCCATCAAGAGACAGATGGGTTCCGATTACAAAGTTAAGATTGACGACAAGAAGTACACCCCTCAGGAAATTTCCGCGATGATTCTTCAGAAGCTCAAGACCGACGCAGAGGCTTATCTCGGCGAGAAGGTCACGGAGGCTGTTATCACCGTTCCCGCTTACTTCACCGACTCCCAGCGTCAGGCGACTAAGGACGCAGGCAAGATAGCGGGCCTTGAGGTCAAGAGAATAATCAACGAGCCCACGGCGGCTGCTCTTGCTTACGGTATAGACAAAGAGAATGATCAGAAGGTCATGGTTTATGACCTCGGCGGCGGCACCTTCGATGTTTCCATCATCGAGATGGGCGACGGCGTTCAGGAGGTTCTTGCAACTGCCGGTAACAACCGCCTCGGCGGCGACGATTTCGACCAGAGAGTTATCGATTGGATAGCCGACGAGTTCAAGAAGAGCGAGGGCGTTGACCTGCGCGGCGATAAGATGGCCATGCAGAGACTGAAGGAGGCTGCCGAGAAGGCGAAGATTGAGCTTTCCAACGTCACCACCTCCACCATCAACCTGCCCTTCATCGGCATGAAATCCGACGGCACTCCGCTCAACCTTGAGATGACCCTCACCAGAGCTAAGTTCAACGAGCTCACCGCAGACCTCGTCGAAGCGACAATGGGCCCCGTTCGCCAGGCTATCTCGGACTCCGGCCTCAAGACTTCCGAGCTTCACAAGATCCTTATGGTCGGCGGCTCGTCCCGTATCCCCGCAGTTCAGGAAGCCGTTAAGAAATATACAGGCATCGAGCCCTTCAAGGGCATCAACCCCGACGAGTGCGTCGCTATCGGCGCGGCTATCCAGGGCGGCGTCCTTGCAGGCGATGTCAAGGGACTGCTTCTTCTCGATGTTACCCCGCTGTCACTCGGTATCGAGACTATGGGCGGCATAAACACCAAGATTATCGACAGAAACACTACCATCCCCGTCAAGAAGAGCCAGATTTTCTCCACCGCGGTTGACAATCAGCCCTCCGTTGAAGTCCACGTTCTTCAGGGCGAGAGAGATTTCGCTAAGGATAACAAGACCCTCGGCGTGTTCCACCTCGACGGCATCATGCCCGCACGCAGAGGCGTTCCGCAGATCGAAGTCACCTTCGATATCGACGCAAACGGCATAGTCCATGTCTCCGCTAAGGATCTGGGCACCGGCAAGGAGCAGTCGATCTCCATCACCTCCTCGTCCAATATGTCCAAGGAGGATATCCAGAAGGCTGTTGACGAGGCCGAGAAGTTCGCCGAGGAGGATAAGCAGCGCCGCGAGGAAGTTGATATCAGAAACGGCGCAGACCAGATGGTCTATCAGTGCGAGAAGCTCGTCAGCGAGGACGGCGACAAGTTCTCCGAGGACGACAAGAAGGACATCAACGACAAGATCGATGCCCTCAAGGAAGCCCTCAAGGGCGAGGATATCAATCTCATCAAGTCCCGCCAGGAGGAGCTCACCTCTAAGTTCTACGAGATTTCTGAGAAGGTCTACAAGGCTGCCGCAGAGCAGGCTCAGGCTCAGCAGGGTGCCGACGGCGCTCAGCCCGGCAATGATGCGGGATACACTGAGGCGAATTATACCGACGTCCCCGAAGACAACGACTAAGTCGGCAATGCGTAATTCCGCGCGATACGGCGTTGTGAGAACCTGAGAACTTGGTCACGTACCGACGTACGCTCCCGCGTTCTCAGAACCTCACGCCTTGTCTCGCACAAAATTCCGCTATTGCCTGCCTTTTCGCAGGAATTGACAGTCGGCAATGCATAATTTCACGCGATACGGCGTTGTGAGAACCTGCGGGCGGCAGTCACGCACACAAAGTGCGCTCCTTTGCCCGCAGAACCCTACGCCTTGTCTCGCACAAAATTCCGCTATTGCCTGCCTTTTTGCAGGAATTGACAGCCGGCAATGCGTAATTTCGCACGATACGGCGTTGTGAGAACCATGCCCGTTCGGTCACGTACCGATGTACGCTCCCTCGCGGGCAGAACTCCACGCCTTGTCTCGCACAAAATTCCGCTATTGCCTGCCTTTTCGCAGGAATTGACAGTCGGCAATGCGTAATTTCGCACGATACGGCGTTGTGAGAACCATGCCCGTTCGGTCACGTACCGATGTACGCTCCCTCGCGGGCAGAACTCCACGCCTTGTCTCGCACAAAATTCCGCTATTGCCTGCCTTTTCGCAGGAATTGACAGCCGGCAATGTGTAGTTTCGCGCGATACGGCGTTGTGAGAATCATGCCCGTTCGGTTATTAATGTAGGGGCGGATATCATCCGCCCGCGAAAAGCCGTCTCGGGCTTGCTGCGCCGATACGCATTGCGGAAGAGATAATGTTTACGCGGTTATCGCGCATGAACCTACGTATAGCCGTGGGCTCTGCGCGGTTTGCGTGTTTGATTTGTAGGGGCGGATATTATCCGCCCGCGATATGATGATGCCTATGGATATGAAAAAAACGTCAAGAAAGAAGATACGTCTGGATGGGTATGACTATTCTTCGAGCGGGGCTTATTTCATAACGGTCTGCACCGGAGATAAAAAGCCTTTGCTGTGGAAAAATTCCAATCTTGATGTCGGGCTTTCCCGCTGCGGTGAAACGGTGAAAACGGCAATTGAGTCAATCGAAAAGCACTATGAAGGTGTTGCGGTAGACAAATATTGCATAATGCCGAACCATATTCATTTGATTCTTACAATTACCGCCGATAAGAGCGGGCGGATGATATCCGCCCCTACAGTATCGACCGTTGTAGGTTCAATGAAGCGGTGGGTTTCAAAAGAACTCGGCGTATCCGTTTGGCAGAAATCCTTTTACGACTGCGTGATACGCGGCGAAAAGGAATATTTTGAAATTTGGCAATACATTGACGAAAATCCGTTAAAATGGATTTCGGATGAATTGTATATTGTATAAAGGAGTAATTTCCCTTGGCAGATAAAAGAGATTTTTACGAGGTGCTCGGGGTCAGCAAAAATGCCACTGAGGACGAGATAAAAAAAGCATACCGTCAGAAGGCGAAGCAGTATCATCCCGATCTCAACCCCGGCAACGCTGACGCCGAGGCGAAATTCAAGGAGGTCAATGAGGCCTACGAGGTGCTCTCCGATAAGGATAAGCGCGGCAGGTACGACCAGTTCGGCCATGCCGGCGTCGATCCCAACTTCGGCGCGGGCGGCGGCGCAGGCGGCTGGGGCACGGGCTCCGGCGGCGTTGACTTCGATTTGGGCGATATTTTCGGCAGCTTCTTCGGAGGAGGCGGCGGCTTCGGCGGCTTCGGCGGCGGACGCTCCGACCCCAACGCGCCCAGACGCGGCGACGATGTTCAGGCGCGTGTCACGATTTCATTTGAAGAGGCGGCTAAAGGCTGCAAGCGCAAGGTGGAGATACACCGTATCGAGACCTGCTCCGACTGCGGTGGCTCGGGTGCTCAGCCGGGCTCAAGCGTCAAGACCTGCCCCGACTGCGGCGGCAGAGGTCAGGTGAATGTTCAGCAGAGAACACCGTTCGGTGTTATTTCGACCACTAAGACCTGTACCAGGTGCGGCGGCAAGGGCAAGATAGTCGAGAAGCCGTGTCAGAAGTGCCGCGGCGGCGGACGTGTGTCCAAGCGCCGCGAGCTTGAGGTGAATATCCCTGCCGGCATAGACGACAGACAGGTTATTTCCGTGCGCGGCGAGGGCAGCATGGGCTCGAACGGAGGTCCCTCCGGAGATCTCCATGTGTCCGTATTTGTCAGACCGCATCCGTTCTTTGAACGCGAGGGCTATAACATCTGGTACGACTGCAAGGTAAACTTCGTCCAGGCGGCTCTGGGCGACAGCATCATGGTGCCTACCATTGACGGCAAGGTCAAGTTTGACCTGCCCGCCGGCACTCAGCCCGGCACCGTCATGTCCCTCAAGGGCAAGGGCGTTCAGTATCTCAACTCGCACGGCAGAGGCGATCAGTACATCCGTATCATCGTCGAAGTCCCGAAGGATCTGACCGCGCCTCAGCGCGAGGCACTCAAAAACTTCAAGGATACCATGGGCTACAGCGATGTCACCCCTGATGAGAAGCGCGGATTCTTTGGCAAAAAGAAGAAATAAATTCTCGGACCGGAACGGCACGCACCGCTCCGGTCACGTTTTTATATCGGAAAAAACCGCCCGATGTCCCTTATTTTACACATTCCTCCCGACTCTGTCGGTTGACGGAGCGGGCAAGATGAAGTATAATAAACCGATAACAGGTTTACTGTAAATACGGGGGAAAGCCGCATTAAGGCGGCAATCAACGAAAAAGGAAGATATATTATGGAAGATAAATTTGAATCTGCGGCTCTGCTTATGCCGACCGTCGCACTGCGCGGACTCGTAGTGTTCCCCGGTATGCAGGTACATTTCGATGTCGGCAGAGAAAAGTCAATGGCGGCGCTGAAGGCGGCGCTTGACGGCGACAGGAGAATTTTTCTCACTGCACAAAAAGATATAATGACAGACGACCCTGATTTCAACGACCTCTATAAGCTCGGCGTTGTTGCGACCGTTTCGCACGTTGCGAAGCTCCCGGTTGACGGCGAGATGATAGTGCGCGTGTCGGTCAAGGGTATGTACCGCGCGCGTCTCAACGGCATAGTCTCGACCGAGCCGCATCTTGTCGGCGCGATAAGAGCCTGCGCGATACGCAAATATGATATAGAAAACGAATACGGTCAGGCGCTCATAAGAAGCGCGAAGAGCATCTTCGAGGGCTATGCGCAGAGTGCGCCCCAGCTCTCACCGGATATCATTCTCTCCGTGCTCGGCTTTGACCATCCGGGCGATATGGCGGATTTCATCGCCGGCAACATTGCCCTCGAGCTCCCGGACAGGCAGTCCGTCTTAGAGGAGCTCGACCCGATAAAGCGCCTTGAAAAGCTCTGCGTGCTCCTGCTCAAGGAGTCCCGTCTGCTCGAATATGAGGACGAGATTCAGGAGATGGTTCAAAAGCAGATGGATGACAGCCAGCGCGAATACTATCTGCGCGAGCAGCTGAAGGTCATCTCATCGCAGCTCAACAACGGCGTTTCTCCCGAGGAGGAGATTCAGGAGTTCCGCGATAAAATTGCGGCTCTGCCCGTTGACGACGCTTCGAAAGAGAAGCTTCTGCGCGAGTGCGACAGGCTCGAGCGCTACGCGGTTCAGTCGCCCGAGGCGGCGGTGAGTAGGAACTATCTCGAAACCTGCCTCGACCTGCCCTGGGGAAAATATACAAAGGATAACCTTGATCTCGCCCGCGCCAACAAGATACTTGAGGCGGATCACTACGGGCTCAAAAAGGTCAAGGAGCGTATACTCGAATTCATGGCCGTGCGCTCTTTAGCTCCCAATGTCGGCGGTCAGATAATCTGCCTTGTCGGCCCTCCCGGAGTCGGCAAGACCTCGGTTGCAAAGTCGGTTGCCCGCGCCATGGGCAGAAAATATGCCCGCATATCCCTCGGCGGCGTCCATGACGAGGCGGAGATACGCGGCCACAGAAAGACCTACATAGGCTCCATGCCCGGCAGAATAATTGCCGCGATACAGCAGGCGGGCAGCTCAAATCCGCTGATCCTCCTCGATGAGGTCGACAAGCTCGGCAGCGACTACAAGGGCGACCCGTCCTCCGCGCTGCTCGAGGTGCTCGATTCGGAACAGAACTTTGCCTTCAGGGACAATTATCTTGAGATTCCCTATGACCTTAGCAAGGTGCTGTTTATAACCACGGCGAATGTCGCGTCCGATATCCCCGCGCCGCTCTATGACCGCATGGAGGTCATTGAATTGGGCAGCTACACTGCGGAGGAGAAGTTCCATATCGCTAAAAAGCATCTCATTCCCAAGCAGCTCAAGAAGCACGGGCTCACGGCGCGTCAGCTCCGCTTTACGGACGGCGCGATAAGAAATATGATTGACGGCTACACCCGCGAGGCGGGCGTCAGAAGGCTTGAACAGCTCATAGCCTCCGTCTGCCGCAAGGCCGCCAAGCGCATAGCCGAGGGCGAGGAGAAGATAAGCGTTAAGGAGAGCGACCTTTTGGCTCTGCTCGGCAACCCGAAGTTTAAAGAGGAGCGTCTCAGAGATTCCGACGAGGTAGGCGTAGTCAACGGACTTGCGTGGACCTCCGTCGGCGGTGAGCTACTCGAGGTTGAGGCCGCGGTGCTCGACGGCACGGGCAAGCTCGAGCTCACGGGCTCTCTGGGCGACGTTATGAAGGAGAGCGCCCATGCGGCGATGTCCTATGTCCGCTCCCGCGCCGACGCGCTCGGAATAGACAACAAATTCTATAAAAATAAGGATATCCATATCCATTGCCCCGAGGGAGCGGTTCCGAAGGACGGCCCGTCTGCGGGCGTCACTATGACAACGGCCCTCGTCTCCGCGCTCACCGACACGCCCGTCAGACGTGATGTTGCAATGACCGGCGAAGTCACCCTGCGCGGCAGAGTCCTGCCGATAGGCGGACTCAAGGAGAAGTCCATGGCGGCCTACATACGCGGCATAAAGACCGTTATCATCCCCAAGGCGAATGTGCCCGATCTAGACGAGGTCGACGATGCGGTGAAAGCAAATGTCGAGTTCGTTCCTGTCAGCAATGTTGACGAGGTGCTGAGCATCGCGCTCATCCCCGTGGACAGACCCGCCGAGGTCGTTGAAGAACACGATGCCAAAAAGGACAGCAAGCGCGCCGACATCCCGGCGCACGATAAAACAGGCGGACGCAGAAGCCGCGTCACTCAGTGAGGTTTTTATGAGATTTGATATCATTGAATTCGACCGCTCTTACGGCACATCTTCTCAGCTCAAGAGATTCTCGGAGCCCGAAATAGTTTTTTCGGGACGCTCGAATGTCGGCAAGTCGTCGCTTATTAACAAGCTTTTTAACCGCAAGAATCTTGCCCGCGTCAGCTCTGTGCCGGGAAAGACTGTTACCGTCAACTTTTTTAAGGGTGACAAGGTGAATTTCGTCGATCTCCCGGGCTACGGCTACGCCAAGGCGGCAAAGAGCGAGAAGCTGCGTTGGGCGGAGCTCATGGAGGGCTTTTTCGGCTCCGAGCGCAATATAACGCTCGTCGTTCAGCTTATAGACTCGCGCCACAAGCCGAGCAAGGATGACTACGATATGCTGAACTTCCTGAAGTCCGGCGGATACAGAACCGTTATCGCTCTGACGAAGATAGACAAGCTCAACAAAACCGAGCGCGCACAGCGCCTTGAGGCGTTCAAAACCGAGCTTGCCGACTTCCCGGATTACGAGACTGTTCCGTTCTCGTCGCAGACCGGCGAGGGCGTGGATACGCTCAGAAAAATAATCGCAGCTGCGGCCGAATAAGCGGAATTTGACCTGCCAAAGCTGACAAATTGTGTAAAGTCATATAACTTTACACATAAGATTTGACGACTTTCGATTCCGTTTGTTCAAACTGCGAAAAGCGTTGAAAAATATCGGGTTTAGCGCTAAAAAACAAGACTTGAAACGACTGAGCCCGATATTTCAATGATACAAAACTTGTAAAGCTAATCAGCTTTACATCTTAAAATGAGAGGATGATGTATATGTCCGATTTCACAACCGTCTATTTCACATGGATCAAGAGGGGATTCAACATCCCGTCGACCCTCGTTGAGTTCTCGCTCTTCGGAAACGAGATAAGCATCAAGTTCTACGGAGTCATTATCGCCTTCGGCTTTATACTCGCCGCGCTCTTCGGCGGCAGAATGGCCTACAAGTGGCGCATAAGCCTCGATAAGATGCTTGATGTGCTCATCTACGGCACTCTCGCGGGAATAATCGGTGCGCGTGCGTACTATGTTATATTCCAGTGGGACTATTATAAGCTCCATCCGGCGGAGATACCGCAGATCTGGCAGGGCGGTCTTGCCATCTACGGCGGAATAATCGGCGGACTCATCGCCGCATTCATAGTCTGCAAGGTCAGAAAGATAAATATTCTTAACCTCCTTGATATGGGCGGCATCAGCCTGCTTATCGGTCAGGGAATCGGACGCTGGGGCAACTTCATGAATCAGGAGGCCTTCGGCACGAATACCGATGCCCCGTGGGGAATGTGGAGCAAAAAGATAGCGGCGACGATAATTCAGGACAGTCAGCTGCTCGCGGAAAAGGGCATAACCATGGATCCAAATAAGCCCGTTCATCCGACCTTCCTCTATGAGTCACTGTGGTGCCTCATCGGATTTCTCATCCTCTATGTTATCTATAAGAAGTTCAGAAAATTCAGCGGTCAGCTTTTTCTCGGCTACGGCGCGTGGTACGGGCTGGGCAGAATGATAATCGAGGGCTTCAGGACCGACAGCCTCTATATCGCACACACGACTATAAGAGTTTCGCAGGTAGTCTCGGGCGTGCTTATGCTCGTCTGCCTTGTGCTGTATATAGTGTTCACAGTCAAATATACGAAGCATCCCAAGCCCATTGAGGGCGTGGATTACTTCCCGGAGGACGCCGTAAAGACCAAGAAGGAGCGCCTTGCGGACGAGGCCGCCGCTATGCAGGCGCAGACCGAGGAGACTTCCGCGGAGAAGTCCGAGGAGGTTTCCGAAGAAGCTCCCGAAAAAGAGCCCGAAGAAAAAATCGAAGAGACTCCCGAAGAGGAGAAGCACGAAGACAGCGAAAAAACGGAATAAATCAATTGGAAAGAGTGGATAAGATGGCAAAGCTGATAGACGGAAAGCTTATTTCCGCAGAGGTGCTCGACTCGGTACGCGAGCGCGTGGAATATCTGAAAAGCCGCGGCGTTGAGCCGTGCCTTGCGGTCATAATCGTCGGAGACGACCCCGCCTCGAGGGTGTATGTCAACAACAAAAAGAAGAGCTGCGAAAAGGTCGGCATAAAGTCGCTCGAATTTGCGCTTCCCGCGCAGACTGCGCAGGAGGAGCTTATCGAGCTCATCGACAAGCTCAATCGGGACAGCTCGGTCAGCGGCATACTCTGCCAGCTCCCCGTGCCCGAGCACATCGACTCAGACGAGCTTATCCGCCGCATCTCGCCCGAAAAGGACGTTGACTGCTTCCATCCGCAGAATGTCGGCGCGGTAGTGACGGGCGGCAGCGTGTTTCTGCCCTGCACTCCGGCGGGCATAGTCGAGATGCTGCATCACGAGAAAATCGAGACGGCGGGCAAAAACTGCGTTATCGTCGGCAGGAGCAACATTGTCGGCAAGCCCATGGCAATGCTCATGCTCAGAGAGAACTCCACCGTCACCGTCTGCCATTCTAAGACCGAGAATCTCGCTTCGTTCACCTCGAACGCCGATATACTCATCGCAGCGGTCGGCAGGGCGAAAATGATAACCGCGGATATGGTAAAGCCCGGCGCGGCGGTCATAGACGTCGGCATGAACAGGGACGAAAACGGCAAGCTCTGCGGCGATGTCGATTTTGAAAGCGTCAGCAAAATAGCCGGCGCAATAACGCCCGTGCCGGGCGGCGTGGGCCCGATGACTGTCGCACTGCTCATGCGAAATACCGCAGAGGCTGCGGCGCATCAGAACAACATAGGATAACACCGCTTTTGCGGATATCGCAATAACTCATTTTGGAAAGGACGATTTTTATGGCGTCGGAAAAGAAACTTTATAAAAAAACAAGCGAAAAGAAGATCTGCGGCGTCTGCGCGGGTCTTGCCGAGTATCTCAACATGGATGTGACTGTAGTCAGGCTGCTTTTTGTGCTGCTCTCTCTCTTCACTACGGGATTCCCGGGGATTCTTGTCTATGTCATAATGGCGCTTGTTATGCCCGATGAGGACGATCTTCAGCCCCCTTATGACAACAGCGAGGAACAGTAATAAGTATTTGGCTCTCCGGTTTTGCGCCGGGGAGCTTTTTACTGCAAAAAACAGCGCAAAAACGCAAAAAACTTTGCCGTAATATTTGACAATAGGGTGCTGTATATGATATAATCACCTATGCCGCATATCTCGGGCTGTGCTTTGCACTATGAAGAGGATTATCCCGCCCGCACATAGCGAGTCTTGAAAAAAGGAAGGTAAATATTGATGTACGCAATTATCGAAACCGGCGGAAAGCAGTATAAGGTTCAGGCCGGCGATGTCGTATTCATCGAGAAGCTGGACGTTGAGCCTGAGCAGGAAGTCGTTTTTGACAAGGTTATGGTCGTCGGCAAGGATGACGGCGTCGTTGTCGGTACCCCCACTGTTGCAGGAGCTACTGTTACGGCTAAGGTTCTCAAGAACGGCAAGGCCAAGAAGATTACCGTCTTCACCTACAAGCCCAAGAAGAACGAGAAGCGCAAGCTCGGCCACAGACAGCCCTACACCAAGGTGGAAATTTCCGCTATCAACGCTTAACCAATGATAAGAGCGGTATTTTTTGAAAGCGAGAGCGGCAGGGGATTTGAGATAACCGGTCATGCGGGCGGCAACGCCGGCAGTGATATTGTTTGCGCGGCGGTCTCGTCCGCGGTGTATATGGCGGCCAATACCGTCACCGATGTTATCAATGTTCACGCCGATATCTCCGAGCAGGACGGGCACTTTAGGTTCTCCGTCAACGCGGACGATACCTCGGCAGCGGCGGTTCTCGACGGACTGAAGCTGCATCTGACGGAGCTTTCAAAGCAGTACCCGAAAAAGATCAAAGTCATTACGGAGGTGTAACACAATGCTCAAGATAAATATTCAGCTTTTCGCACATAAGAAGGGCGGCGGATCGACCAAGAACGGCCGTGATTCCGAGGCCAAGAGACTCGGCGTCAAGAGAGGCGACGGTCAGTTTGTTCTCGCAGGCAATGTCCTTGTCAGACAGCGCGGAACCCACATTCATCCCGGCAACAACGTCGGCAAGGGTTCTGATGACACCCTCTTCGCTCTCATCGACGGCAACGTCAAGTTCGAGAGAATGGGCAAGGATCGCAAGAAAGTCAGCGTTTACGCTGTCGAGCAGTAATCTGCCTGAATTTTTAAAATTACAGCTTTGCTTCGGCGAGGCTGTTTTTTTATATTTCACGCTAAAAATCACTTGTATAATGCTTATATGTGCGTAATAATAAGCATGCATAGCCGCTTTTTGTATACCTTTTATATATAGGGCGTTTTGGCGGCAAAAATCCGTCGAAAAATGTCGTTTGAAAGCTTCGTCGGTGTGACGGAGAACAGAGAACAGCTGTAAAGTATTTTGCTTTACAGTTTTCACTCCGTTTCCGGCAACATTTTTCCGTAAAGTTAAAAGCCTTACAGTGCATCATTGCTTTCTGCAATGTCATGCTTTATACCGCGATTCCGAATCATATCAAGTGGAGCTCATGCGACGCAAAATGATTCTTCAAAGGCAACAAAACGCCGATTTTGTTACGCTTTTTCATAGATTTGTAACCATTTGTAACTTTTTGAACTTTTCACAAAAGTTTAGCCATTTTTTCCCATTTTAGCGAGTTATTTCAAGACTCAGCGCCACACTTTGAGCGTTATCGAAGTTAATTTGTCGGCGCCGCTGTGCAATTTGAACAAAACAGAAGGCGAAAAAAATTTGACAAATGCCGATTGTGTCAATATAATAGCAAAAGTCGTTCAAACAACGGCTCAGTATACCCACGGAATCCAAAGCAAAGAACAAAGGAGTATTACCCAATGTTAGAGCATATCAAGGCTTTCTTTGCCAAACTGCCCGTGAGAAATCTGTCAAAACGTAAAGTTCTGGCAACGGTTTCAGCCCTGGCGATTATCGTCTCCGTTGTGACGGTGACCGCGTTTGCGGCTGCGGCAACCTATAAGGTTACCGTAAACGAGGCAGGCAAAACGGCCTACACAGTTTCGACCCGCGCAGACTCAGTTGAAAAATTCATTGAAGATAACGCTGACACACTGTCACTCGACAAATATGATTATCTCGACTCATCCTCTTTTGAGGCGGGCACGAATTGCACGGTGACTGTCCTTCGCTCGCAGGTTATTAAAGTTATCGACAAGGGCGAGGAGTTTTACCTCAACGGCGCCGGCCCTGCGGCGCAGATGCTCGAGAAGCACGGCTTGACTCTCGGCAAGTTCGACGAGACAAATCTCGCCGACGGTGAGTTCGTCAGCAGCGATAAGACCCTCGAGATAAAGCGTTCGTTCGGCGTTACGGTCATAGCGGACGGAAAGTCAAACGATGTCCAGATAGCCTCCGGCACAGTCAATGATGCTGTTGCCCGCGCGGGCATAAAGCTCGGCGAAAATGACGAGACCGACCCCACACTTGACACTGAGCTCACAAACGGCATGGAGATAAGCGTTCTTCGTATTGAGTATAAAGAGCGCACCGAGACCGTCAAGGTTCCGTTTGACACGGTTACAAAGAGAACCCCCGACCTCTACGTTGACCAGACAAAGGTCTCCGTTAAGGGTGTCGACGGCGAAAAAAAGGTCACCTATAAGGACAAATATGTCAACGGCGACCTCGACTCGTCCGAGACCGTCAACGAAGAAGTGACCAAGCAGATGGTGACCGAGGTCATCCTCAAGGGCAGAGTTAAGCGCGTCAAGAGCATCAAGCTCAAGACCCATACGCCGATATCCGAGCTCAAGGTTCCCTCGAGAGTTCAGCTGAACGCGAACGGCGTACCCAAGAACTACAAGAAGATAGTTGACGGCACCGCAACCGCATATTACGGCGGCACGGGAACGGCATCCGGACGCAAGCCGATGCCCGGACACATCGCGGTCAACCCCAAGCAGTTCCCTTACGGCACCGAGCTCTATATCGTCTCGCTTGACGGCAAGTTCGTCTACGGCTACTGCATAGCGGCCGATACCGGCGGATTTGCAAAGAGAAATTCCTGCACTGTAGACCTCTATATGAACACATATGAGGAGTGCTGTGCATGGGGCTACAGAGGCGTTCGAATCTACGTTCTCTGATGAAATGAAAATCAGGACTGTCTTATAGGCAGTCCTTTTTTTATGCCCAAATCGATGAGTGAGCAGTGTGCAAGTATGTGTAATGTAATGTAATGGCAAATTGAGATTTGCGGGGGAGTTGCAAGAGATGCACTGTAGGGGCGGATATTATCCGCCCGCGGCTTATGCAGTGACTACAGCAGGTGAGCTAAGCTCACCCCTACAAGGAAATTGCGAAAAGCTTTGCTTCTTTGTAGGGGTCGGCGACTCGACGACCCTTTGACGTGTTAGTGTCACGATGTTATACTATAAATTTTTTGCCAACTACCTTCGCTACCTACCTTAACGAAATATTTTGTCTTCTACAGCGTCTCGGCATTTTCTTTTTATTTGAAAAAGAAAACGCCTGCAAAAGAAAAGCAAACTCAGGGCTTCGCCCCGAGACCCCGCGAACGCCGCGCCGCAGTACATAGCTTGCTCTTCTCAGTAGGCAGCTCGGCACATTCGCCCGTAAACTCGCTTCGCTCAAACAGTACGGGCTCGTGCAGCGTACAAAGTACGCCGTTCCCTCGCGTCCTCAATTAGCTTGTTCCACTGCGCGCGGCTATTGGAGGCTTGTTCCTCGTGATTTATCAAGTCGTTGACTTTATCTTGCGGCGAATGCCCTCTCTAGTGATTTTTGTGTTCTGCGAATTTAGGAAAGCCGTAAATTACCATATAAACCGCGGACGGATAATATTCGCTCATACGCGATTCAATATATGTTAGCCGTTGTATTTTTAGGGGAACAAAGTTTGTTCCTGCGGTTTACCTCTTGCAACTGTTCGTCACATCTCTATTTGTCGGGCAAATAACGCACAATATAAAAAACAAATCCTACCCAACAAAAACGTGGGTAGGATCTGCTGCTTTACGGGCAGGGCAATGCCCCAATGCTTATGCTCTGTTGCTCGGGCGATCCTCGATTATCTTTCCGTCTGATATCCTGACAACGCGCGTGCCCTCTTCGGCGATTTCGTTGTCGTGGGTGATTAAGATTATCGTGCGCCCCTCGTCGTTGAGCTCGTGGAGTATTTTCATGACCTCCTTGCCGGAGTGCGAGTCAAGGTTTCCGGTCGGCTCGTCTGCGAGGATTATCGGCGGGCGCGCGGCCACCGCGCGGGCTATCGCAACTCTCTGCTGCTGACCGCCGGACATCTGCGAGGGCAAGTGGTTCATTCGCTTTTCGAGTCCGACTCTGCGCAGCGCGTCAACGGAGAGCTTTTCGCGCTCCTCCTTTTTGACGCCCCTGTAAATCAGCGGAAGCTCGACGTTGCCTTTTGCCGTGAGGCTCGGAATGAGGTTGAAGCCCTGGAAGATAAAGCCGATTTCCTTGTTGCGTATCTCCGAGAGCTCATCGTCCGTCAGGTTTGAAACATTCTTGCCGTCGATGAGATATTCGCCGCTCGTGCAGATATCGAGCAGACCGAGCATATTCATCAGTGTCGATTTGCCCGAGCCGGAGTGACCGACTATCATCAGAAATTCCCCGCGGTCAACGGTCAGGGAAACTCCGTCGAGCGCGTGAACCTCGTTTTCGCCGGGATTGTATATTTTGTATGCGTCCTTGACTTCGATAAGATGCGGCATAGCAAAGCTCCTCAAGTGTTTTTTATAATTTTATCGCAATATTACTCATTAAGTCAAGTCACCATTTGTAAATTATTTTAGCGGCGGTATATTTCTTTCGCGCTTGCAGAAAATAGACGCGAGGAGATGAGATGATGTCGCTGTCCGGAAAGGAATATGAAAAAATGACGAAGCGCGCCTCGCCGCCGAGTCCGAAGCTGATGAATCTTCTGAAGGCGTTTTTGACAGGCGGGCTCATCTGCGCGATAGGCGAGGGCTTTTCCATGCTCTATGAGTCTCTCGGCGCAGACGAAAAAACCGTGTCGAGCCTTGTGCCGTGCACGCTCATTGTCATTGCCGCCGCGCTGACGGCTCTGGGCGTGTTCGATAAAATAGCCCGTCACGCGGGCGCGGGAACGCTCGTGCCGATAACGGGCTTTGCAAACGCGGTCGTTTCGCCCGCCATGGAGTTTCGCAGCGAGGGCAGGATTTTGGGCACGGGCGCTAATATGTTCAAGGTTGCGGGCCCGGTTATAGTCTACGGCAGCGCGGCGGCGGCAGTCTACGGCGTGATATATTATATCGCGCAGAAAGTTGCGGGGTGAGCGGATGACGGAGAGAATAGGGGAGTATACGCTGAAATTCAAAAGCCGTCCGGGTATAATCGCCTCCGCCGCAATAGTCGGCAGCAAGGAGGGGGACGGCCCTCTGGGCGGGTGCTTCGACGAGGTCATAGCCGACGGCACGTTGGGCAAGGAGACTTGGGAGCAGGCGGAGAGTGCATTGCAGCAGCGCGCGGTGATAAAGGCGATTGAAAAATCGGGCATGACAGCCGCCGATATCGATTTGCTCATGGCGGGGGATCTGCTCAGCCAATGCAGCGGCTCGGCGTTCTGCGCGCGCGACCTCGGCATACCGTTTGTCGGGCTTTACGGCGCGTGCTCGACCATGGCGCTGTCGTTGGCTCTGGCGGCGCTGAGCGTGGATTCGGGTGCGGCACGGATCGCCGCCGCCGCGACCTCGTCGCATTTCTGCTCGGCGGAGAAGCAGTTTCGCACGCCGCTCGAATACGGAGGTCAGCGCCCGCCGACAGCCCAGTGGACGGCGACGGCGGCGGGCTGCGCCGTGATAGGCGAAGCCGCATCGCCGCATATCGAGGCCGTTGCCTTCGGCAGGATAGCCGACTACGGAGTGAAGGACGCGAACAACATGGGCGCGGCGATGGCGCCCGCGGCGTGCTCGACGATAGCAGCCTTTCTGCGGGACACAAAAACGCAGCCGGAGGATTTTGACCTGATTCTCACGGGCGACCTCGGCTATGTCGGCTCAACGCTCCTGCGCGAGCTCATGTTGAAGCAGGAGCATATCGATATCACGACCCGCCACAAGGACTGCGGACTTATGCTCTATCGGCTCGGCGAGCAGGATGTGAACTCCGGCGGTTCGGGCTGCGGATGCAGCGCGGCGGTGGTCTGCTCGCATATAGTTGACGAGCTGCGCGCGGGCAGACTCGGAAGAGTGCTCTTTGTCGGCACGGGCGCACTGCTCTCGGCCGTCTCGCCTCTGCAGGGCGAAACCGTGCCGTCGATAGCCCATGCCGTCCTGCTGACAAACTGAAAGGGGATAGCAATGGATACTGTGCAGTGCGTTTCAAACAGCCTTAAATTTTTGAGCTTCGCTCTGACCTCGATGCATCGGCTCGATGCAGTCAAAAAGCTCGTTGCCGCGGCGGCGATAGCGGCGGCCGCGTGCTCGGCGCTGAGCATAATCGCCGCATGCCGCGGGAAAAAGTGAAAAAAGTGCAGTTCTCAGCCGTAAAGTACAACAACTTTACGGCTGATTTTTTGTATCAGCCCGCACCTTGTCATCCGAATTTTCGCAAAATTAATATCGGCGAAGCCGAGACTGAGGGGTTATTGCACGGATTTACCCCTTTGCATAGACTGCTTTGTTTCTTAACGTCCTTGTAGGGTGCGGCGACTCGACGCACCGCTGCAAGTTTGATCTTGACGTTATAATTTGTAAATCATTGCAGGTCACAAAAAAGGTAAAGCAAGCGACTTTATAAACCTCGAGGAACAAGCCTCCAATAGCCGCGCCGCAGTGGCAGAAGCTGTCTGAGAATTGCGAGGGAACGGCGTACTTTGTACGCCGCACGAGACCGTACTGTTTGAGCGAAGCGAGTTTACGGGCGAATGTGCCGAGCTGCCTACTGAGTAGCACAAGCCATGTACTGCGGCGCGGCGTTCGCGGGGTCTCGGGGCGAAGCCGCCCGCAAGGAGGTGAGCAAGCGTCGGTTTTGCGCAGCAAAACTGCTTGCACTTAAAAGCATTGGATTTTTGATGACAGGCAAGAAAAAAGCGCGCAGAAATGCTTTCGCATTTCAAGCGTTTTTTTCGCAGCATGGCGCAAAAAGACTTGCTTTTAAGCGGTGCTTGCTTGCCTTCTTGCGGGCACAGTTTGCTTTTCTTTTGCAGGCGTTTTCTTTTTCAAATAAAAAGAAAATGCCGAAACGCTGTAGAAGATAAAATGTTTTGATAAGGTAGGTAGCGAAGGTAGTAGGTGAAAATTTTATACCCCAAAATCGCGCAGGTCAAGCCTTGTTTTTCCTCGCCTCAACTCAATAAATCACTGCCGCGGCACCCTGTTACCATACATTATATATATACGCCTTTCGCATAACGGATATATAAAAGAAACATACCCGCAAAATCATATTTTTGATTCAACAGCGGCATATAGAGCCTTTTATATTTCTTTTGAAGCCATTCAATCGAAAAATCAGCCTTATTTTTCTAAAACATAATGAATTTTTGTGCAACATTACCCACAAAAAATCAAACTATTGTTCTTGTGAATAAATAACGCGGCATTTTTAATCGGAAAATGTAATGAAAATGACGTTTTTCAACAGTTTCGATAAAAGTGTATCGGTTTTTACCTATAATTTTCCGCTTTTCTTTTGTGCATAACGCACAAAAATAATTAAAAATATTTAAACTTCTTGACAAGCTGCAAAGCAAAGGGGTATTCTTTACATGAGGGGATAGTTATACCCTCTTGCTTTGCATTGCCCGAGCAGAGCAATTATTCTGTCGCCAATGTGTTCCGTCAATTTGCGGGAGACGGGATGCTCAATATATGGTGAAATTTTTAAATGGAGGTGTAATTTTTGAAGAAAATGAAACGCTTGTTGGCAGTCATCCTTGCTTCGCTGCTCATCTTGTCCTCGGCAACCGCCGCGGCGAGCGCGTACAAGTACGATTCTTACAAGGATGGCAAGCTGACAAAGTACGACTTTACCGATTCTGCGGTTCTGACCACAGAGCAGTATGCGTCTATGTTGCTTGACTATGCCGATGAGGCGCTTGCCAAAGAGAACATCACGATGGATCTTTCGATTCTCGGTAAGCTTGATGCGACGTCTATAGACAATGCTCTTTCGAGCGTCTATAAGCTCATCAACAGCAACGGAGCCATTCTTTGGCTTGCCGGCGACCTGAACAGTGTCAAGGTTTCCGCAATAAAGGACGCACGTCGAAGCAACGGGACCGATGTAGCGGTTATCAACTCGCTCTTCCAGTTCCTTGCGGACAACAACCCGATCATCAAGAAGGTTGTTATCGGCGGTATCGGTAAGCAGAGACGAGACGGCGGCGTCAGCCTTGGTGTTGCCAACTCGTTCGTCAAGGTCGATCTGAATATCGAAGTCATGCTCAGAGAGCTTCTCTGGGGTCTTGCGTATCCGAATACGGCATACAACAGCAACACGACTGTCGATACGATGCTTCAGACCATCATTCAGAATGCTCTCGCAGGCGTACCGATAATTCCCGAAAGCGTCAGGAATCTCGTTGACCTCAATTCGACAAAGTCAACCTATGACTTCATTGAGGATCTGCTTCAGGCGGCTTATAATGATATGGCTGTCCCGATGCTCAACGAGCAGATTATTCCGTGGCTCGAGATGCAGATTCGCTGCGATGAGACGGGCACTCTTGCCGATCTGTTCAACACAGGTTATCAGGTTCCGACTTATACTGTCCCCGAGGGCAGCACTTTAATCGGCGAACTTAATAACATCGCAGGACAGATTGTCAACGGACTTCTGAAGGGCTACACCGGCTGGGTAGACGGAGACAACTCCAAGCTCACCGACAACGTAGTCTCGGTTGCGAGATTTGTTCTCAAGAAGACCGGCGGTTACTTCTTCCCGGATTGGCAGAAGCATATCGCAACACCGGAAGAGATCGATGCTATGAGCAAGGAGGAGCTTATTGCTTACATTGCTCGCTCGGTCATTAACGGCTCAGTCGGCTATATGTACATCCCCGAGGATGTTACGACTGTTGTCGGAGTTACATGGGAGGCTGTTAAGCAGCTCATGGCTCAGTTCCTTCCCGAAAGAGATTACAGCAATTATCCCAAGACTATTGACGGTATTCTTGATATGCTTGCGGATTACATTGCTTACAATGTCAACCCCGGTATTGACCTTAATGCGGGCAGCCTCAAAGAGGCGCTCAATTACGGTTCCGGATTCGAGAGCATGTTGACTACTGCCGTTCAGTGGCTTAAAGCTGACCCGCAGTTCTACACAGGTCTCCTTCCCGACACGACGGTTGATACCTCTAACGGATGGAAAGCACTCGATGATATCATCTTCAAGCTGTTAGACAAAACACTTCTTCCCGCAAAATTTGCTGACAGCGGCAGTGAGACCATCTTAAAGGATGTCGTTTATTCTGTCCTTAACGGACTGATTATGAACCAGGATCTGACCTGCCTTACCGACCTCTTCGAGAGAAATCAGAACGGCGCATTCGCCAAGCAGACTGTCAAGAAGAGCATCGTAAGACTTGTCACAGACATCCTCAACGCGATTATCCCCGGAACGATTACGACGAAGTACTATGACTCGCTCGACGCCATAGTGAAGAACAAAGAGCTTGCCAACATCGTTGAGAACCTTATCAGCTCTCTTAACGGCAACAAGGGCAAACTCGTTCCGCCTATCGTCAATATCGTGTCCCAGGTAATGGGTCTGGCGGATAAATCCAAGTTCGGCCAGATGAGGTTTACCGGTCCGACCAGAGCAAAAGACGCTTACACCGTTACGATCTACAACGGATCTAGTGGTATAAACAGAGGCTACACTGACAAGAACGGCAACTTCACTCAGGACGCTCTCTATAAGTATAGAATCGACAGCGTTTCGGCAACTGCCTATAATATGGCGGGCAACGGAACCAATGTCGGCGTCTCAGGAGTCAGCAAGGGCGATATAATCAACGGCGGATTCGCTAGGGATCTCACCGTGTCCAAGCCCGGTGTAACGGATACCACCGTCGTCCTCACGGTCGGCTACTTTATCCTCACCGAGAGCGGCGAATCGCTCACAGGTACTACTCCGCTTTACGCTTCGTACTATACTTACTTCTGCTCGGATACCGAGGACGACAGCAATCCTAAGGATGAGAAGCCTTCGAACAAAACCAGCTATAACAGGCATTATCTTATGTATCCGCGCGCCGGCTTTATCGGCTCGAGCGATTCTATCGATGCCATCAGTAAGGTATATGTCAGAGTCAGAAGAGAGAAGAACACCCTTAACGGCCAAGACTCTGTAGTTAGACAGAATGCCTCGACCTTTAAGAACGGCTCCGGAGCGTATTTCGCGGACGAAATGTTCGTTGTTGATACGCAGAACGAGGACATAACCTCGAGAGAGAGCCTTTGGAAGGCCAAGCCCGGCATCACAAGAGCAGATGTTCCGGACGGCAAGTATGTCATTAAGTTCTCTGTGTTTGGTCAGCGTACCCGCGGAAGCAGCGGTAATGACACCACTTGGGAATGGGATACTCCGGTCTTTGTCTACAACGACTATGATCTTCCCGCGAAGTACAGCCAGTATTCCGGCGAGCAGCGTCAGCGTGCTAACTACAGCGCGGATGCGGACGCAGAGTGGGCAGAGTATCAGGCAGCTCTTATAGCGGCGGCCAACTACACTCTCAGACCCAAGCTCCTCGGCAACTTCAACAATGCCTCTTATATCGCAGCTTATCAGACGATCTCCACGAGATTGACCGCAGCTGCCGAGGCTCTTGATGCAAAACTGGTTGCGGCTTCCGTTGATTCGCTCAAGACCGCCGTTGAGGCAGTCCAGGGCGCACCCAATCCGGAAGGCTCCGTCTACTGGGATCAGGGATATAACTTCTTCGGTTACGATGATTTTAATTCCGTCTCCTGGAACGGCTGGAAGGATGCCAGAAACCGCGCGATGAATCTCTATAACTCGACCAAGGCTCCCGAGGAGCCGGTTGCTCCCGAGCATCCCGGCGAGGGCGCCAACGAGTGCCAGCTTGCTACTTATAATAAGAAGTATGCAGATTGGCAGAAGGCTCATGCAGCGTGGGAGACCGCGATTGCTACGTGGAAAGCACCCACTATATCCTCCGTCGATGTTGCTTATGCAGAGCAGCAGATAGCGCTTTGGGGTCCCAGACTCATAAAGCTTGACGCTGTTAAGACGCATCTCGACGCGGCTATAGCAATGTGCACCATCAACCCCGCCGATGCTTCCAAGTATGACGCGGAGAGATGGGAAGCATACTCGCAGGCATTTGCCTACGCGCAGAATGTTTCCACTTCGTTCAATGCCTCCACGACCAAGCGCACGCAGGTCAGAGAGACAATGAACAACCTTATCTACAACTGGAAGCGCCTTATCGCAGCCGAAGTAACGACCGTTACCTTCACCTTCACCGTGAACGGTGTAACTCATGCGGTTCTTACCGGCAACCAGGGCGATCCCGTTGATCTCAGCACGATTGCAGCGCCCGACGCACCTGTCGGAATGCACTTCGTCGGCTGGGGCAATGTACCCGCAACGTTTGACACCGACGCTACCTTCGAGGCAGTGTTCGCAAACAACACGGATACAAAGTATACTGTAAATGTTTATAATATGGACACCACCGGCGCTTATCCGTCAGCTCCCGACAGCACCTATCAGGGTGCCGGCGAGACCGGTTCGACCGCCGACATAACCGCCGACGCAGTTCCCGCAGAGGGCTTCTCGCTCGATTCTGCGAAGAGCGTCCTTTCCGGCACAGTCCTTGCGGACGGCAGCCTTGTTCTTAAGGTCTACTACAGCCGTAACCAGTACAAGCTTTCTGTTGACGGCGTGGAGACAGACGTTTACTACGGCGCAGCTCTTAACGTTGCCGAGCCGGCAGCCAGAGAGGGCTACACCTTCGCAGGCTGGAATATGGATATTCCCGCCACCATGCCCGCAGAGAACCTGACCCTCGTTTCCCAGTGGAACGAGAACGATGCCGACTACACCGCTTACAATGCGGCAGTCGCAGCGGCTCAGGCCAAGCAGGGCGAAGAGAACTACGACAAGAAATACACCGAGGCCACGAGAAAGGCTCTTGCCGACGCTCTCGCAGAGGACGTCTCCGGCAAGAAGTACTCCGAGCAGGGTGTTGTCGATGCAGCCACCAAGGCTATCAACGACGCAGTCGCAGGTCTCGAGCTTATGACCTACACCGCTACCTTCTATGTTGACGGCGCTGTTCATGCAACCGTTCAGGCGAAGGTCGGCGAGCAGATCGCTAAGCCTGAAAATCCCACCAAGACAGGCTATGTCTTCACAGGTTGGGATCCCGAAGTCGGAGTCATGGGTCTTGAGGATGTTTCCTTCAACGCCAAGTTCTCCGCAGGCGAAGTCTCCTACACGGTTGAGACCTATGTCATGGGTCTTGACGGCGAGTACGGCGCTGCCGAAACAAAGAACGTTCCCGCAACCACGGGCGAAGAGGTGACTCTTACTCCCGACGCCCGCGAGGGCTTCACGGTTGCTGATAACAGCGTCCTTTCCGGCATAGTCGCGGCAGACAGCAGCCTTACCCTTAAGGTCTACTACAGCCGTAACCAGTATAAGCTTACTGTTGACGGCGCAGAGTCCATGGTTTACTTCGGCGCAGCTCTCGAGATAGCCGATCCGGCTCCCAGAGAGGGCTACACCTTCGCCGGCTGGAGCCCCGCGGTTCCCGCCACCATGCCTGCAGAGGATCTGACTCTCGTTTCCCAGTGGAGCGAGAACGGCGCTGACTACACCGCTTACAACGCGGCAGTCGCAGCAGCCCATGCAAAGCAGGCCGAGTCCGACTACGCAGCAAGATACACCGAGGCGAGCAGAAATGCTCTCGCGGCCGCTCTCGCAGTGGATGTCTCCGGCAAGCTTTATTCCGAGCAGGGTGTTGTTGATGCGGCAACAACCGCTATCAATAACGCAGTCGCAGCTCTCGAGCTGATGACCTACAACGCGATATTCAACGTTGACGGCGTAGAGTATGCTAAGGTTCCGACTAAGGTCGGCGAGCAGATCGTCGCCCCCGCGGATCCCACCAAGGAAGGCTACACCTTCGCAGGTTGGAGACCCTCCGTCGGCGTTATGGGTACCGCGGACGCTACCTTCGAGGCAGTGTTCACAGCGGCAGGTGACACCGCTTATACCGTCAACACCTATGTAATGGGCACCGACGGCGTTTACGGCGAGCCTACCTCTGATACTCTCACCGGAATCACCGGCTCTACCGCAACATTCGTCCCCGAGACCCGCGAGGGCTTCACGGTTGACAATGAGAAGAGCGTTCTTTCCGGCGAGATCGCGGCAGACGGAAGCCTTGTCCTCAAGGTATTCTACAGCCGTAACCAGTACACCCTTACCGCTGAAGGCGTTGCGCATACCTTCTACTATGGCGCGGCTGTTTCCGTAGCAGACCCCGTCAAGGAGCACTACACCTTCGCAGGTTGGGAACCTGAGCTTCCCGAGACCATGCCTGCACACGATGTAACAGTCGTTGCTAAGTGGACAGAGGACGGCGCTGACTATACCGCTTACAATGCGGCAGTCGCAGCGGCTCAGGCGAAGCAGGCCGAGGATGGCTACGAAGCAAGATACACTGCCGAGACCAGAGATGCTCTCGCAGCAGCCCTTGCAGACGATGTCTCCGGCAAGCTTTATTCCGAGCAGGGTATTGTTGATGCAGCCACCAAGGCTATCAACGATGCAGTTGCAGCTCTCGAGCTTATGACCTACACCGCTACCTTCTATGTTGACGGCGCTGTTCATGCAACCGTTCAGGCGAAGGTCGGCGAGCAGATTGCTCTTCCCGAAGAGCCCGCCAAGGAAGGCTATGTCTTCACCGGTTGGGATCCCGAGGTTGGTGTTATGGGCCTTGAGGATGTTTCCTTCAACGCTCAGTTCTCCGCAGGCGAAGTCACCTACACGGTTGAGACTTACGAAATGGATGTCAACGGCGCTTACGGCGCGGCAACGGTTAAGACTGTTCCCGCAACCACAGGCGAAGCCGTCTCTGTCACACCTGACGCCCGCGAGGGATTCACGGTTGACAATGAGAACAGCATCCTTTCCGGCACAGTCGCAGCTGACAGCAGCCTTGTTCTCAAGGTTTACTACAGCCGTAACCAGTATAAGCTTTCTGTTGACGGCGCAGAGTCCGATGTTTACTTCGGCGCAGCTCTTGAGATTGCCGATCCGGCTCCCAGAGAGGGCTACACCTTTACCGGCTGGAACGTCGAAGTTCCCGCCACCATGCCCGCAGAGAACCTGACCCTTGTTTCCCAGTGGAGCGAGAACAATGCCGACTACACCGCTTACAACGCGGCAGTCGCAGCGGCTCAGGCTAAGCAGGGCGAAGAGAACTACGACAAGAAGTACACCGCCGAGACCAGAGCTGCTCTTGCAGAAGCTCTTGCTAACGATGTCTCCGGCAAGAAGTACTCCGAGCAGGGTGTTGTTGACGCAGCCACCAAGGCTATCAACGACGCAGTCGCAGCTCTCGAGCTTATGACCTACACCGCTACCTTCTATGTTGACGGCGCTGTTCATGCAACCGTTACTGCGAAGGTCGGCGAGCAGATTGTCGCTCCCGCAGATCCGATTGTCGACGGTTACAACTTCACCGGTTGGGATCCCAAGGTCGGAACTATGGGCATCGAGAATGTTAGCTTCAACGCTATCCTTGTTGCCAACGATTCGTCCATCATCTCCGTCACTCCTGAGTCCCCGAACTACGGCGGCATGCACCAGTATGCAATCAAGGTCAAGGGCGAGCCTCAGAAGATCAGAATAGTCGATGCATTCGGCAATACCCGCACGTTTGACAGAAACACCTCCATGACAAGCGATGCCAATGCTCTCGGTATTCTGAAGATAGAGAAGACTGACGACGGCGAAATCTGGACCATCAATGTCAACATTCCCGAGGGCAGATATGTTGCCTTCGCGAAGTTCGGCAAGGATTGGGAAGAGAACGGCCATAACTTCTCTGTCAGATTCGACGTTAAACCCGAAGAGCCGACTCCGGACGGCGTTCTTGAAGTAACCTACAACACCCCGAATTACGGCGGCAAGCAGGAGTACACCTTCAAGGTCTCCGGTAAGGCTGATAAGATTCAGGTTGTCTGCGCAGACGGCGGAACGACAACTCTTTCGAGACTTGATCCCAGAGTTACCGTCAAGTCCTATGACGCAGAGGGCATCGAGGTCTATTCGAACAGCACCAACCTCGCTTATGAGATTTGGACTGTCGAGTTTGACATCCCCGCAGGCAGACACATTGCTAAGGCGAAGTATGGCAGATCTTGGACTGCCGGCACTGAGTTTGATGTAATTATCGACGCGAAGCCCGTATCGGCTGTCAGCGTTACCGAGATTAAGGCCTCTGCTGATTCCGTCGAAGTTACCGTCAACGGCACTGCCACTAAGATCAAGATCGCTGACGCTTCCGGCGCCACCAGAACCTATGACAGAGATCATGCCGATGTCTCTATCGCCCCCGACGGCGACGGCGAGATCTGGACAATCAATGCCAAGCTTCGTGCAGGCGAGTACACCGCAACCGCGAAGTACATCGCTAACGACAGACAGGTCTGGGATACCACCGACTTTGCTTTCACAGTCTAAGGCTGCGAACGAAAACTGAAAATCCTGCTTTAAACGACAGGTAAGAAGGGGAGTCGCTCTCGGGCGGCTCCCCCGATTTTTTTGCCTTCAAAGTTCACTTGAACTATTTGATAAAATGTGATACAATGGTTGCAGAACAAGTATAATTTTCAGGTTGGTGAACTTTTATGACTCAGAATATCTCAAAACATACCCTTCAGAGACTTCCGATGTATCTGAGCTATATCAAGGGACTTCCCGAGGATGCTCCGAAAAACATATCTGCCACGACCATCGCCGAAGCGCTCCAGCTCAATGATGTCCAGGTGCGTAAGGATCTCGCGAGCGTCAGCTCGTCCGGCAAGCCGAAGGTCGGCTACAATGTCAAGGATCTTATCGCGGAGCTTGAGGCTTTTCTCGGCTATAACGATATCGACAACGCCGTTATAGTCGGCGCAGGCAGCCTCGGCAAGGCTCTGCTCAATTACAGCGGCTTCAAGGCCTACGGCCTCAATATAATCGCGGCGTTCGATCTCTGCGAAGAACCCACCGAGTTCCAGGGCAAGACGGTTTTCCCGATAGCCCAGCTCGAGAGCTTCTGCCGCAAGGTGAACATACATATAGGCATAATCACCGTTCCCGCGTCGAGCGCGCAGGAGATATGCGACCTGCTCGTGAACAGCGGCATCCGCGCCATTTGGAACTTTGCTCCGGTGCATCTTGTTGTGCCCGACGGTATACTTGTCCAGAATGAGAACATGGCGTCGTCGCTCGCCCTGCTCTCAAACCACCTGCGTGAGCAGATGAAGAAGTAAAAAGCAAAAAAATCAATCGGCTGCCGAGGAAAACCCGACAGCCGATTTTCTTATATCCCGCAGAAGCCATGCGGTTGTGTTGAGAGCTTGAAAAAGAAATGTGCAATTTTGGAGTTGCAGAGTACACAACCGACCGATTATGGCTCCCCCTGTAGGAGAGCCGGCTCGGCGAAGCGAGACTGAGGGGGCATTGCGCAGATTTACCCTTTTGCATAGACTGTTTTGTTTCTCGATGTCCCCTTTGTAGGGTGCGGCGACTCGACGCACCGCTGCCGCCGCAGGCGGCACAGGGGGCAAGTCTCAAGCAGAGAGCGTATTACACGACACGGGCGAAATGAATAGATTTTCGGTGACGCTAACGCGTCAAATGGTCGTTGAGTCGCCGACCCCTACAAAGCAAAGCTTTCCGCAATCCCCTTGTAGAGGCGAACTTAGCTTGCCTGCTGTAGTCACTGCATACACCGTATGCGGATATCATCCGCCCTCTGCATGATTCTGCTAATTTAAAATATAAAAATGTTTGCTTGACGGCGGTTTTATCCCCACAACCCCTATCAATTACGCGCCGACTCCCAACTAAAAAATCCTACCCACAAAAACTGTGAGTAGGATTCAATGCTTTATGAACGCTTGTTTGTTACTTTATCGGGATGATAACGAAGCTGTACGAGAGCTCCTTGCGGCCGTCTATCGCGTATTTCGGGAGCACGTCCGGGCCGCAGCTGCCTGTGCCGGTGCCTCTGAGGAAGCCGTCGATGTCAATGACCGTCGTGTGCTCGGAGTGGAGGTCGTCATAGTGCATCGAGCGCTGCATGAGCGCCTGAGTGAAGTGTCTCGCCGTGAAGCTGAGATCCCTGTCGGGGTTGCAAATCATCATTCCGACACCGTCCGCGTCCGTGATGCTGAGTCTGCGAACGCCCGTGCGAACGCCGTAATCCTGCGGCTTGATGTAGAACTCGTCCATGCCGTCGACCGTGGTGTTGTATACGCCGAATGTCGTATGCTCTCGGAAATCGCTCATGTTCTCGTAGGGGCCGTAGCCGAGATATTCTATGTTCTCGAAGCTCTCCGGCATCTCGAGCACGAGTCCGAAGCGCGGCAGAGCGGCGGCGGCTTTCTTCTGAGCCTTCGCGTTGAATACCGTCTCGACCTTTATGCAGCCTGCGGCGTCAACAGTGTATTCAATGCCGACCTTTGCAACAACGCCCTTTTTGGAGCGGAGATTGAAATCGACCGTGAACTTCGCGGTGCGCTTTGAACATGAGAAGTCGGTTGAGCGCGGAATAACCGTTACGTCGTCATATCCTGCCTTCTTCCACTGCTCGATGATAACCCTGTCGTTGTCAAGCATCGCACGGAAAATGTTCGGGATGAAGCCCTTATGCGCGACGGGGGATTGGTTCATGAGCTCTTTTTCGCCGAGCTTGTATGACGCTATTTCGCCGGTTTTCAGGTCGAACTTCACAGACCCGCCGTAGAAATAGACCTTCACGGTGTCTCTGCCCTCTCTGCATTTAAACACGCTGCCTACGGGCAGAGGAACCTTCTTGTTCGTTTTCTTTATTACGACCTGCTCGCGTGCAATGAATTTATCGCCGTCGAGATATTCAAAGTTCATGCGGCAGTCGCATCCGTCGGGTATAGTGTCCTTGAAAGTGACTTTTTTGCTCTCGCAGGGCTCAATATCAAGCGAGAAGCGCTCTTTCTTGTCGCTTTCAATGCCGTCAACCGTCATAGAGCGGACAACTGTGATATAGCCCGAGCTGCGGAAACGGTTGGTGTTCGTGAAAACAAAGCTTCCGTCGCGGTTGAGCTTTGCTCTGAGGGGACGGTAGACCGCCTGCATCTCGAGAGCGCCGCTTGAGGGCGTGCGGTCGGGATGAACAAGACCGTCGACGCAGAAGTTTCCGTCGTGCTTTTTCTCGCCGTGGTCGCCGCCGTAGGTGTATCTATAGGGCCCGTCGGCGTGATATACCGCGTGATCCGCCCATTCCCAGATGCAGCCGCCCATGAGGTTGTCGTATTTATAGAAGCTGTCCCAATATTCCTCCATCGCGCCCGGGCCTACGCCCATCGCGTGAACATATTCGCAGAGAAAATAGGGCTTTGTCTTGTACCATGCGCCCTTATGCGTGCCCTTGCCGACATTTTCAACCTGCTCGTGCGTCGGATACATATCGGAAACCACATCGTAAGCCTTGCGCTTTGTATGTATGACTCCCTCGTAGTGGGTGGGTATTTCGGGGCACATTTCATGCATATAGTCGTAGCAGACGTCCTGGCAGGCGTAGCCGCCCGCCTCGTTGCCCAGCGACCACATGGTGATGCACGGATGACTCCTGTCACGCATATACATCCTCTTGACCCTGTCAAGGTAGCGCGGAGCCCATTTGAGGTCGTTGCTGATTTTGTTCATGTCGTTGTGCGGAGCGAAGCACGCGCCGTGAGTCTCGATATCCGCCTCGTCGATTATGTAGAGACCGTATATGTCGGCGAGCGCTATTAAGTGCGGGTCGGGGGGATAGTGCGAGGTGCGCACGGCATTGCCGTTAAACTCTTTTATGAGAAGGACATCCTTTTCGTAGTCGTCGAAGGTCATAACATAGCCGGTTTTGCCGTTTGTGTCGTGATGATTGACGCCCTTGAACTTGATAACCTGTCCGTTGAATGTAAAGGTGTTTCCCTTTATAGCCACTGTTTTGAAGCCCGTAAGGTTTCGCAGCGTCATGAGCTCCTCACCGTTTCTGTACAGTGATATATAAGCATTATAGACTGTCGGAACCTCCGCGTTCCACTCTGTGACATCGAGGTCGGTGAAGGTCATATATGTAAGGCGTTCTGCCTTTACAGTCTCGCCCGCAATAACCTTGCCGTCCTTCTCGAGCGAGAAGCCGACCTCGCAGCCGTTGAGCTTGCCCTCGAGCGTAACTTCGACATCCACCGTCCATTTTCCGTCCGCCTTGCGCGGGCGAATGAAGTAGTCGTTGACATATACCGCAGGAAGCCTGTAGAGAAGCACGTCGCGGAAAATTCCGTTTTCGCGGAACATATCCTGGCACTCAAGATACGTGCCGGTGCACCATTTGTGAACGACCGCAAGCAGCTCGTTTGTGCCCTCGTATATGAATTCCGAGATGTCGAACTCCGCCGTATTGTGCGCGCCCTCGCTGTAGCCGACGTACATTCCGTTGACATAGAGGTCAATGCACGGGACAACGCCGAGGAAGCTCAAAATATGAACGTCGTCGGAATTTGTGACCTCAAAACTCTTGCGGTAGATTCCGGCGGACATATGCTCGGGCAGGTTCGGATTGGGCAGGTCGAATTCATAGGGGCAGTTGAGATATACCGGCGGCTCGTAGCCGGTACGCTGCCAGGTCGAGGGAACCTGTATTTTGTCAAACTCAACGCTCTGCGCGTTCAAAACCTCGGGGATGAGCGAGATGTCGCTGTAATATTTGAAATCCCACTCGCCGGAGAGTACCTCGACAAGATCGGAATCGGTGCGCTCGTGTTTAATATCGACGGCGCTCAGCTTTTCCTTTTTTGAATACGGTATAAAATATGCTCGTGCCGCGCACTTGTTGTCCTCAATTACCTTGAAGTCGCGGTAATTTGTTGTATTCAGCTTATACTCCATTCCAAGAATCCTCCTCAAAAAAAGCACAATGATGCAAATTATAAGCATAGATATATTAGCATATTTTCCCTCAATCTTCAATCCACAGGCGAATTTGTTCATAATTTTTTTTAAATGTCCTACCAATTTTGACCATTTTGTGGTATTATAGTTCTGCTGACAGAAGATAATTTTTGTGAAAGGGCTGCGCAATGAGCAAACAGTATTCGGTACCTTTTGATAAAGTAAACATAACGGGCGGCTTTTGGAAAGACCGCATTGCTTTAAACGAGTCCGTGACGCTCGACAGCGTGCGCCGCAGGTTTGAGGACACGGGGAGATTTTCGGCTCTCGGCTGCAACTGGAAGCAGGGCGAGCCCGATCGCCCGCATTTTTTCTATGATTCCGATGCCGCGAAGTGGATGGAGGCTGCGGCATATGTGCTCTCAAAGCATAGTGACGCCGAACTCGAAAGCTATGTCGAGGAGCTGATTGACCGCATCGAGAGGAACATGACTCCCGACGGATATTTTAACGTCTGGTACACTGTGGTCGAGCCCGGCAAGCGCTTTACCGACCGCGATCATCACGAGCTCTACTGCGCGGGGCATCTCATCGAAGCGGCAGCAGCCTACTATGAGGCGACGGGCAAGCGCAGATTCCTCGACCTTATGCGCCGCTATGCCGAGCTTATCGAAACAGTTTTTTGCAGGGAGGATTCCGCGGCGTTTACTACCCCGGGTCATCCCGAGATAGAGCTCGCTCTTGTGCGTCTGTACCGCTGCACGGGCGAAAAGTGCTGGCTCGACCTCAGCCGCTTCTTTGTGGATAAGCGCGGCAACAACGAAAAGGACAGGGGACAGGCGAGCGGCTTTGCCTCCGAGGACTATCTTCAGGATATGATACCCCTGCGCGAGCAGACGCAGGCCACCGGACACAGTGTCAGAGCCTGTTATATCTACAGCGCCATGGCGGATATTGCCTATGAGTGCGGCGACAGAGAGCTGCTTGCCGCTGCGAACAGTATATTTAAGAATATAACGGAGCACCGTATGTATATCACGGGCGGCATCGGCTCGACCCGCGTCGGCGAGGCGTTCACGGTTGACGGCGATTTGCCGAACGAGACCGCCTATGCAGAGACCTGCGCCGCCGTTTCCTTGGCGATGTTTGCACAACGTATGTCACTGACTGCAGTCGATTCCCGCTATGCCGATACGGTGGAGCGGGTCATATATAACGGCTTTCTCTCCGGCGTATCGCTCGACGGAAAGAGCTTCTTCTATGAAAATCCGCTCTCGATAGACCTTTCAAAGCGGAATATAAAATATTGGCGCGGCGAGGAAGTCCGCCTGCCCATAACGCAGCGCGTCGAGGTGTTCGACTGCTCCTGCTGCCCGCCGAATGTCGCCCGCTTTGTCGAGAGTATCGGAAAGTATATATATTCGTATGACGGCGACACGGTCTATGTCCATCAGTTTATGCAGAGCGATACCGATATTGATATGAACGGCGGGACGGTGCATGTCTCTCAAATAACGGACTATCCGTCCGACGGCGGAGTGACCGTTTGCGTCGGCGGCGCACTCGTGAAGCTCGCTGTCAGAATACCCTCGTGGTGCCGCGATTTCTCTGTCGAAGCGAAGCTCGCCGAAAATCTCGGTACAAGCGGCGGTTATATGCTTTTTGACTGCCGTGACGGCGCAAAAATAGAGCTTTATTTCGATATGTCCCCGGTTATCGTCTCTGCCGACCCCTCCGTGCATGAGGATTCCGGCAAGGTCGCCGTTATGCGCGGTCCGGTCGTCTACTGCGCCGAGGGTGTGGACAACGGCGACATATTCTCGCTCTCCCTCTCCTCCGAGCTCAACGCGGAGCCCGTCGATTTGGGCTTCGGTATACCGGCTCTCGATGTTGACGGGACGAGAATCTCGGGCTCGGGTGCGCTCTATGCGCCCGCCGATGAGATGAAGCATGAGCCGACACGCATCAGACTCATTCCGTATTTCGCCTTTGCAAACCGCGGCGAGAGCGATATGCAGGTCTGGATGAGCATAAGATGATACATTAATAATAAAATAAATAAAGTCGTAAAGGAGAAATATTATGCAGCAGCTTGATATCAAGAGCTTCGATTCAACCCCGATACACTGCTACCTCTGGGACGATGTGGAAAGCCCCAAGGGTGTTGTGCAGATTTCGCACGGAATGTGCGAGTATGCCGGCAGATATCACGAAGTGGCACAGATGTTCAATGAGCACGGCTATATAGTCTTTGCCGACGATCACCGCGCCCACGGAAACACCGAGACCGACGAGAACCGCGGCAGACATCCGGGCGATATCGAGAGAAAGACCGTCAAGGATCTTGTGTTCTTCTATAACTGGCTCAAGGAGCGCTATCATCTTCCGCAGGTGCTCATGGGTCACAGCTACGGCAGCTTTTTGGCGCAGGATTTCCTCCAGCAGGGGACGGATGTCAAGGCCGTCGCGCTCTGCGGAACCGCCGATATGAACGGCGCGCAGGCTGCGCTCGCTCTGCTCTGGCCGCTTGAGCTGTTCGCCAAGGATTGGCGCCCGAAGTTCGTCAATCCCGTGAGCGATATGATTTTTGACGCGCGCTATAAGGGCGAAAAAGGTCCGAGCCAGTGGGTGACGAGCGACGTGGAGCGCCGACAGGTGTTCATTGACGACCCCATGGCGGGGATAGATATCAGCGTCAACTTCGATTGGAATATGATAAAGGCGTTCGGCAGGATATATAAAAAAGAAAATATCGCAAAGATCAGCCCCAATGTCCGCATCGGCATTTTCAGCGGCGATATGGATCCGATAGGAGGCACGAAGTCGTCAAAGGCGAAGAAGCTTCTTCGGCGCTATCGCAAGGCGGGACTCAACGCAGAGATACATATATATAAAGACGCCCGTCACGAGCTGCACAACGAGAAGTGCCGCGACGAATATTTCCGCGACATTGTCGGATTTTTTGACAGCGCAATAAGCGCAGCGGAGCAGGCAGCCGTCTGAGTTCGTTATATATCAAGGCCTGTGCGGGTCTTAATTCCGCGCAGGCTTTTTTGACCCTCCGCACGGTCAAATAAAATGAAGAAAATCTGAAAAAAATTGAATTTTACTGTTGACAAGTGCGGCCGGTTGTGTTATTATAGTCGAGCACTTGAGAGACGGGTCGGCGCGGCAGCGCGGGAACGTCGGAAAA
>ERZ827150.106-NODE-106-length-133908-cov-39.033821_pt1 | contig 133908 bp, 150 predicted proteins | sample MGYA00519779_ERZ827150 | MGnify/ENA primary metagenome ERZ827150 (study PRJEB31778, sample SAMEA3449267) | human gut metagenome | biome: human gut; feature: human-associated habitat; material: faeces | place: United Kingdom | collected 2010/2012 ...
ACCTTCGCTACATCTAAGTTCTTCCGGTTCTACGTCTTCCCATACAGGATCGGTGTTATCTGTTTCACACGTTCCGTTCTTGTTAGCATAAGCCTGACCCTGGGCTTCTACGGCTTCCTGAGCCAACCTATCTGCCTCTTCCTGACTTTCATTGGAATAGAACGGTCCACCCACCATGTCTTGCGTTACGCTCATCGGAACACCATGCTGACATGATCCGCAATTGTCTTTCGTAAATTCCTTGCTATATACACCTACGAACCGGCATTTACCTCTCTGGTTGGCAATGTTCTGCCCTTGGGCTTTAACAGCAGCCTTGGCCTTATTATCAGCATCTTCTTGACTTACGAAAGAAGTAAAAGGATTACCTTCAACATCAGCTTCACTTACCTCTACTTCTGTTCCTGAATCCGGTATCTCACAGTCGTTCTTCTGGAACGTTTCTGAATAATGACCGGTCCAGCTACAAACTTTATTTCCGCCGTCTACCCAACGTTCTTGATTATGAGTTTCAGAACATTCATTGGTGTCACGTTGCTTTTTCTGAGACTTACCTTCGCTACATCTAAGTTCTTCCGGTTCTACGTCTTCCCATACAGGATCGGTGCTTAATGGCGTACAGTTACCGTTTTTATTAGCATAAGTCTGACCGCCTTCTTCTACGATCCTACGAGCTTCTGTATCTGCCGCGTCTTGACTTTCCGTTGACGTAACAGGACTACCATTTACCATCTCAGCCGTAACCTCCATCTCTACACCTTTATGACAAGCCTCGCATTCAGGAACGAATCTCTTGCTGTAATGACCGGTATAGACCGTCATATCTTCGCAATTCCCTTTATTATTGGCAATAGCCTGACCTTGCTCTTTGACAGCAGCCTTGGCCTTATTATTAGCATCATCTTGGCTTACGGTAGATGTGAAAGGAGCACCAACAACATCTTGTTCGGTTACCGTAATCTTAGATCCTACCTGACCTTCAGTACAATCATTTTTGGTAAATTCCTCACTGTATTTACCAATCCACGTGCAATGGCCGTCCCGGTTAGCTATGGCCTGACCCTGCTGCTCTACGGCAGCCTGAGCGAGCGCGTTAGCCGCCTCCTGGCTTTCGTATGAAGTAAAAGGACCACCGGTTACATCGTCCTGGTCTACTGTTACCTGAGAGCCTACGCCTTCTCCTTCACAATTGTCTTTTGTGAATACCTTGCTATATACACCAACAAATTGGTTTTTATCTATGCAAATACCTTTCTTATTTGCAAGATCTTGTTTCTGTTCTTCCATAGCGGCCTCAGCCAGCGCATTAGCTGCCTCCTGGCTTTCCCTTGACACAAAAGCATCTGGGTATCCGGCAAGATCCTTTTCAGTCAAATCAACGAAGCTTCCGGTCTGAGATTCGGCATCGCAATCATTTTTCTGAACACGAGCCGAAGCCTTTCCTATAAAATAATTAGGATCCTCAATGCATTCACCATTAAGGTTAGCTTGTTCTTGACCGTTTTTCTCTATATCATCAAGAGCTTTCTTATCAGCATCTTCTTGACTTACGTCTGATGTGTATTTACCGGCTTCTACTGTGTAAGTGTAAGGAGCTCCGACAAACCCATCTTCGCAGTCATTCTTATAAAATACTTTCGACTTCTCTACGTTATACCATAAATTTGTTTCACAGGTGCCATGCTCATTAGCATATCCTGGACCTTCAGCTTCCAAGGCTTCCAAGGCCTTCTGATTAGCATCTTCCTTAGAAACAGAAGAAGAGAAGCGGCCGGCTTCTACAACGTACTCCACCATAGATCCAACTTCGGTTACCTCACAATCTGTCTTTTGGAACATCTTGGATTTCCTGTCGTTGTACCATTTTATGGTATTGCAAGTACCATGAGAATTAGCATAGTCTTGACCCTTGGCATCCAACTCATCTTCAGCCTTACGGTCAGCATCTTCCTGGCTTATGGTAGAAGAGAGCTGCCCGGCTTCGATAGTCATCGTAACCAAACTTCCTTCTTCAGTATCAGGATCGCAATCGTTCTTTCTAAACGACTTTGATTTCTTGACATTATACCACAATATGGTTATACAACGACCATGCTCATTAACCCAGTTCTGACCATTTTGCTCAATGTCTTTCACAGCCTTGTCATCAGCATCAGACTGAGATATGATAGACGTGTATTTTCCGGCCTCAACAACATACTCAAGCTCTTCCCCTTTCTCTGTTTCAGGATTACATCCTTCTTTTGTGAAAAGAGCTGACTGTCTTTTATTTCTATAAACTACCTGTTCCTTTTTTTTATGAACTAACGTATATTCTTCAGATACGCTACCGTCCCTGGAAGACACCCTTATCTTGACACTTCTGTTGGCACCAGTATCATTTTCATCAAAGTAAATATTAACCTTGCTATTAAGGCCGCCTTCTTTCTTATCTATGTTCGCCCAACAATTATCTACTTTCATTCACTAACCCTCCATCTTAAATTTTTGGGAGTTGTACTTACGTTGATTACCTCAGAAGATCCATCGGAATCAAAATCAACAACATCCTTGTCCAGGTAGATTTCCTCCTTATCCACAGACTCGCATTCAACTATTTCAATAACATAATCTTTTATATTACTTTCTATACTTAACTGAGTGCTTGTTTCATCACCCTCAATTTGCTCAAATTCCTTATCCAATTTAATGTAAGGAACAACCCCTCCGGGCTGATAGATAGGAATCAGTACACCATTTATAGTTATGTTCTCATTAACTTCATTCCCATCCTCATTATCAGGCATGGAAACAATCATCGAAACCTGGAACGTGTCTTCAAGACCCGGATCACCAGGGAAACCATAATCAAGCCTAATATCATTGACATCAATATTAAGACCGGAAGCGGTAGTAAATGCTTTTATAATACCCTTTATATCTTTCTCACCTGTAATAAGAGCATTAATAGAAGCAGCATTGGTAGTAATAAGAATCTGCTTGTCTCCACCAGATATAGGAAACTCCAGCCTGCTAACCGAGACTTCTGTAATCTTAATGCCTTTTTGCCTGAAAGTAATAGCTTTCATACTTTCAGTATCGGATTTCTTCACAATTCGGATAGTGATCCTGTCTTCCCTTCCTTTCCAAGATGGAGCATCGAAATTCATTTTATCACGACCGACACCTTCCTTCTTGTCCGAGGTAAGCCAAGAACCATCATCCATCTTATATATTCTTTCTTTGCTCATAATAACCCTCCTTCATTAAAGTGTCAGTTCCCATTCAACGCCATCATCGACAACCACCTGTACCGTAGCCGTACCGCCTGTGGCTTCAAATGTTATGTCAGTAGGAATAACATCAAATATCTCTTGTACCCCTACACATCCTAAGCCGCAGATAATGTCTTTAAACCATTCCTCTTTAGCATATTTTTTAAGAACCTCTTTAAAGAACTCACGAAGCCAATCTGAATCAATAGATTCCTTAAGTATGGTTTCTATTATTTCCTTAAGCCAAGATTCGTGCATTTCCTCTTTCAGAATCTCTTTAATAAGCTCGATAATGGTTTCTTTATCTAACTTATCAGAAGGCACAGAGCCATCAACGAGATTACCCCCACATATAAATCCTTTGCATTTTTCTGCCATTTCTTATCCTCCTAAATTAACAATGGAACCCATAGGAACTATTTGCCTCTTCTCGGTACACGACCCTCACTTCAGCAAATTCGTCCTGTTGACACATATCCCGGCAGAACCTAACAGTACGACCCTGGACTTTATACATATCAGAAGGCACGACACCCCCGCAATAAGATACGAGCAAAATCTCTGCCGGATCTTTCTTTAGAACCACATGAGAAGTACCGTCAAATACCTCCATATTAACAGATCCACTTACGTTAATAGCCCTTGAAACGTATTTAGCTAAATTAGCTAAAGCTCTATTTAAAGGCATACCATGATACAAACCAGCTTCTTCTATATTTTCTCCATCGTAGAAAATCTTGGAAGAAGGAATATCGCAATGATGCGGGCGTTCGCACCCACCATGACTGCCAAAACAACCGTTACCTGTTATTGCCATTCTGTAAAATATTTATTTTTTGTTTTAAAAATTCTATTTCCCTATCCTGATATTCCATACGGCATATCATTGCATTGATTAAAGCCGTAAGATCAGATTTCTGAGCCAGACTGAAGTAGCCAGCGTTGATGCCGTCCGCGCAGTACACGCAGTTCGTGCAGGTGTATCCGTCCGGGCATGGCACCGGCGTATCGTCCACATGTGGAACATATACGTGTTTACCACTTAAGTCCTTACCAATTTGTGCACTCTTTTCCATTTTGTAACTGTTTTTCAAGTTGTTCAACCCTTTGTTTTAAAAGCGTATTTTCTTCAACCATCCTATCCAAAAACTTATCTATGTTTTCAAAAACCAGCTCTATATTATGCATAACCTCATTATAAGGCATACCTGGAGTTAATTTGGATATGAATGTCTTGCATCCTGTATAATGAATGCAATGATCGCTTAAATAACCATACGGGCAATCGCATTCTTTTGGAAGAATTTCGCAATTGTCCGTACAGTCATTACACGGATCAGACCCGATACAGATATTAGATCTCAGAATATCAGGTCTGTCATCTTTACAAGTGTTACATGAGTTCATGACTTTCTTTTTTTGGTGCAAGATAACAATTTTCATTCACATCATCACAATGAGAAGTCAATCAATGTATTCCAAGCGGTTAGTGCTGCCTTTAAAAACGTATCCGCATCTGCTTTCTATCTCTACATCGGTTAACATCATTAGAAAATCAGAAAAAGAATCCTTTGATGTAACGATGTTACCAAAAGGTAGAGGGTTTTGGTGGAACCCAGTACGGATTTCCGTATAAATGTATATTATTTTACGCTTTTGGTGTAAAGTTGTATATAACCACCTTGTTAATAATAGTGTTAATCGTCTTTCGTATTTCTACAATGCAAATGTATATATAATATTTTAAAGCCACAAAACAAAATGTTTAAAATATTTTTAAATTTTGTTTTGTGGCTTATAATCAGAATATTAAAAATATGATATATCACAAGTAAGCCCTATACACTACATAAGGCTGCGCCTTAGCGCTGCGCTTATGATGGCTGCGCCATCAGAGGGGTTACACCCCTCAGGCCTGCGGCTGACTGACGTCTAATAACAACTGGGCAAGGCCGCAAATGGCGCGATACGAAATATTGACATCGTTATACGCATGCAGAGTACGAGGCGAGCAAAAGTCATAGGCCGCAAGACCGCCGAAACGAGCAGCCACTCTGGACTTTATGCCGACAGATGAAGCCCAGTAGCAATTGTCCAATGTATAAAGACATTCTCCTGTTCCGACACTTCCCCCTTTTTTATCCCTCCATCCGGTATAAGGGATACGGTGTAAAGCATAACTATCTCCTAAATTTTGGGTAGTTGCTATCTTTTTATATTTAGATTCAAAATTAAAAACCTCACCATTATTTATAGTAAACCTTTTCTCATATGTCCATTTCTTTTGATCTGGCTCTATATAGATATCAATAGTATTACCTATTCGAGTGGCATTAGGATCATTTAAACAAGTCCCTACTTGTTCGTATCCCCCTCCACAATATCTAAAGACATCTCCAGACAAATTCATACCATCGAATAAAGACATCCTTAAAATAACTTCCAAATCAAATTCTGCTGGTTCGTCATTTTCGTCTAAGGCTGATATGGTACCAGTCATTTCCTTAAACACAATAACATTCATATAACCTTCAGCCATACTCTTGGCTCCCTGGACGTTATTATACCAGTATTTTCCTCCATAAAAATCAAACTCTGATCCTTCCTCTACTCCTGTTTCAAATGCAAAAGAAGCCGCCATCTGGCTTTCCATGCACTGTTCTTTAGGATACTCTGAATTTATGAGGTTAGAAAAATGAGTTGTTTTAGTAGGTTCATAATGGATAATAGAAGCATTTGTAGCCCATGCTCCATACAGCCACGACTCTTCTCCTTTTTTACGGTATTTCACTCCTCCGTATTTGCGATAATTGACATCATTACCTATTCCGTTATTACTTGATATTCCGGAACCGAAAGTGTCTGGATTAACTAAGTATTTAGTACCGTACAACATTTCAAGGTATATGATATACGCATTCAAAGTCAAAAATCCACCTTCTGAAAAAGGATAAGAAGATTCAGTATCTACGTTATTAGCCCTCGAATACTTAGCTATATTGATTTGATTTGCGTCATTGCTTCTCGGATAAGTTCTTCCATTTAGAAACATCGTGCAGGCGTTACCAACTCCGGCTCCGGATTTACAATTTGTTTCTCCTTCATACAAGAAAAAGAAAGATCTTGCCTTGGAGTCTACTGTACATACCGGTCCAGGAGATAAGGCTGTGGGCGGCAGCACAGGGCAAGTCTGGCGCAGGTCAAGTCCGTCCAGCATAGGAACCGTGTCCGCGTCGTACACACCAGACCATATTTTCCCGCTTTTGCCAACTACCTTATCAACTATATACAGACTCTTGCTACATCCTAAGAATATGCTATAATTCTTTGAAGTAGTCTCCCAAGGTCTTAAAATCCTTACCTCTGATCCTGAAGCATTATAAAGTTTTTGGCTAATGCCATACTCTTCATAAAAAGCCTTGGCGTCAAATGCTCCAGCATCACAATACTTATTTTTATGACCGTTATCCAAATACAGTTCCACATCGCATTCGGCTCTCATTTCCTCGGTTATGCCTACCGTAGGAGCAAAATCTCCATTTTCAAATCTAAGGAGATTATTCTTACGAAGCTTTCCGACCGGACGCACTTTGTCTCCGGTATTTTGAGTCATGTCTATAAGGTAAAAATCCCAAGAAGGGAGAAGGCTTTTGTCGCCAACTGATTCCGTGGCTTCTGGAGGAAGCTGGTCCTCAGCCCAAGCGGATGCCGATCCTGAAGCACCTTCTTTAAGAACGTTGAAAGTATTACCATCAGACAAAACAAAAGGTTCAGATCCCTCTCCTTTCTTCGATAAAAACTTTTCCCTTTTACCAACTTGATTAACAACGATGTTCTTCTTAGCCTTATTCCCTTCATCGGAAATAGTGTAATTCAAAGTCGTATCAAGACCTTCATTTATTTCAGAAAACACCGACACCAGTTTATCATTCTCACCTTCTATCGGATTAAATTTTACGTTGCTCATTTTCAAAAATCAAATTTGCATTCATCAACAACAGGCTCGCATTTGGTATTTTCATTAACCCATTTCATGCCCTCTTCTTCCAGTATCTTCTTAGCCTTTTCATTGGCATCATCAACGCTAATGAAAGACGTTACGGTACCGGCATATATCCTCCTGTATTTCTCAGGAGCCTTCCATCCTTCCTTACAACGTTTACTAAACCAACCATGTTGATCTTCGTTGTAATAAACGGTTTTACATACTCCAGATTCGTTAGCGGCAGCCTGCCCTTCTTGCTCAAGAATCTTCGCAGCTTCGTAGTTGGCTATTTCGGTACTGAACTTAGACCATACACGCCCGGCCTCTATCACATGATGTGCAGGTCGTTCTTGTTTTTGACCATCAGGACAATCATTTTTAAAGAAATCCCCTTCCTGTCTTGTGTTATAATATACCTCGCAACAGCCACCTACTTTATTAGCATACAACGGACCTTCTTTCTCCGCAAACTCTTCCGCTTTCCTATCTGCATCATCTTGGCTTATATCCGAACAAAATTCAGCTTCATGAACGATGAAAGTTTCTTCAGAACCAAGATCTTCCGGACAGTCCGATTTCTTGAAAACTTTTCTATATTCTTTGTTGTAATACATTTTTTTCATGACAAGATCTTATTAAGTTCTTCTTTAAATTTCTGAATCTCGTCCGGACACAGCCCACATTCCCCTTCACATACGATTCTTCTCATACGATCTATTTTAAGAACCGTATCCATATCAGGCTTGATACCTACCTTATACTTATGATATTGTAGATACTGATCAGCCTTACATGCTATAAAACGATCAGCACACTCACATAAGTAAGATGAAGGGAAAAGGATTTGCTGTGTACTTCCGGTAGCTGCCATATCATTTCGAGGTAAAATACCTGGCGTATTCTTTATTTATGTATTCAGAATAAGTAGCAAGATCATCCGGATCCGGGCACTCGTTCTTCAAATTAACAATCCACCCTCTTACCAGCTTTTGAATATCAGCATACCTTTTGCTTACACCTCCTACAAACCTGAACTTGCGATGAAGGTCTATGATTTTCTTGTCCAATACAGCAAGTTCATCGTATTTCTGAATACAAGCCGCATTAGAATCAGCTTTAGGTGTCGTATTCGACTGAGGCTTTATAGCCCTATTTCTATTAACAGAAGTAATATCACTTCTTCCACATCCACATCCCATAATTCACTTATATTTAATTGATTATATTTTACAACCACAATTTTCACAATTATTGAGAACGTAAATCAATTTAGATGCTTTTTCATATAATTGTTTTACGTTTTCAAAATTCCCTAATCTCATATTGGCTTCAGCCGCAGCCAGCAGAAATTCTATTTCTTTTATTTTATTAATAATGTCATCATCCTCATGATCACATAACACAGTTGACCTGGCCCATATCTTATCTATGTTAAGACGGATCAGATCTGTTTTTAAATACTTTCTGTTAAATGAATAAGAGGAAGGACTGCCTTTGATGGTAATATCGTATATACCATCTTTTAGGTTTTCAAAATCATTTCCACGACCCGGATTTATGCCGAGGGTCTTACTGTTGAATACATTCAACTGATTCTTACCAAGATAATAAACATACTTATTCTCATCTTCAGGTGGTACGATCTCTATAATAGCCGGCCTGTCTGCCAATATCCCCCATTCAGACTGATCAGCTATGCGAAGCGTTTTAGGATTGTTTGTGCTTATAACCTCAAAATCAAGATGGATGTTATTCATACTCTCCTCCCATCCCATTCTGGTAAGGGAATCGTCGTATCTGGCTGTTATATCAGATCCTTCTACTTCGGTGCTATTAACACGTACCTCAGTACCATTTATCTTGACTCCTACTATTTGGGCTACCAACGACTTAGCCATACCAAACATAGGAACTATGATTTCTCCGTTGTAATCAGTTCCTTCATTTGGATACTGTACTACTTCCGTCTTGTACAGGCCGTCATTTCTTCTGGCTACTATTCTAATAACCATCTGATTTTCTACATCGTAGTCGGTCATTACTATCCTGACATAGAAAATGTTATTTCTTATCTGTGGTAAAATATCAATGTAATTCATTTCCTTCTCTTTTTCTACAAAGATATAGAAATGAAGCGATAAAACACAACACTGACGTATATTGTTATGGAGAGCAAGAACCCTACCCGCACATTCGAAGATCTACTCCGTATTCCCGGAATATGTCGTCGAAGGATATATCTTCGTCAGAATAATACACTTCGCATATCTTTCGATACTTTTTCAATGCCGAAGCATACAAACTCATCATGTTCTTGCTTTTTACTTTCTTAATGGCTTTTGTGATAACTTCTTCAGTGGAAGCGCTCATTAGGACATTATTGAAGAAGGTCCTAATATTGCAACCAAATCTTTCTTTAATCCTACTCCTGAATAGTCGATACAAGGTTATGTTCTTCAACGTATTCAAACCATTATTCTTCAACCTTTTATTCAATGACTCAACAGCTTTATCGGAAAAACATGTGCGATTTTTCCCTTCTCCATCTACGTGTTCCGAAAACCAAGAATGGATAGTTCCAGGATTTTTCATTATCCTGCCAATAAAAGAGTCAATGATGTGAGTTCTAAGATCACGCTTGTGAGCATGGCAGGCCGCTATTTTCTCCTCCCTCTTTAAGGACATGTCAAGACAACGAAAAACGCGGCAACTTTCATCTATGAAATATTCGGGGTGTTCTTTCTTAAATTCCTCACGATAAGCCTTGTATCCTACTTTTCTAAGGTGAGTTATCTGTGAGTTTATATAGAATCTAACACACCTGTTCTCGGCCTCCTGAACCTTTGTACTATATGTAACTGATCGACGGCCGTATATAAGATAATCGTACACCATAGCATCCACAAAATCATTGTACGGAAAATAACGACCAAATCCGTAGTTCCAAACAATAAAACAACGCACTCGATCTTTCCAGTAGTCGGTGATTACAAAATTACTGCTATGTCTTAAATTGAACTCTTTTTTAAAGAAACGACCTGTTTTGCTATCATAATTAAGATTAAAATACCTTAAATTTCCTAAACATTGACCTTCCGGTCTACGCACTACATTATAGCTAAAATGGTTATACTCATTGCGTATAACCTCTAAAGGTGAGACCGACTCTTTCTTAAGAAGTCTGTCGTGAAGCTTGCGCCCGTCTAATATTTGGAGTATATTCGCCATATATTTGTTTTTTTTTGGAGCAAATGTAACAAAATTGTTTATTGGCTCCAAATTTTACTAAAAGCTTTTAGCCTGTCCTTGGTTTGAGAAAATAAGGGACAGGTTTTTTTTTGTACCTAATCGCATTACGACAAAAACGGCACCAAATAGCGATCATCCTGTAACACACTGAGCATCAGGGTGGACCAAGTTATCTTGAATAAAAACAGTCCCGATTTTATCGTTCCCGCTTTTATTATTCATTCCCTGAATTATTATTCATCTTATTTTAATTAATTATTTTTTATTCATATTATTTTAACTTTTAAGACCTTATTATTTATTCCTCATAATATGGAGTGACTGAAACCGAATCGACCGAAGGGAGTGAGGTGAAGGAGCGTATTGCCCTATATATTGTTTGGCTTATTGTTTAATCCTTTAAGTGAACGAATATCGTGACCGTAGGGAGCGATATGAGAGAACATATCAATATTAATTTAATATTTAGCGAATTGATGCCGAATTGAGCGAAGCGAGTGAGGCAACTATGAGCTTTTTCTTAATACTATGAAGTAGCCAGTGGATAAGCGGGCAGGGCAGGTAGGCGAGGCTGTAGTGTGTCATGGCGCAGGACAGCCCAGGCAGCAGAGCAGGTCCCTTCAGGCCGCAGCACGAGGCAGGCGGGTAGGTTGCAGGGTAGGGGTTGCCGTTGTAGGATAGAACTTCAGGATAGGCGTGAGACAGGCTTTGTCCGTCTTACCTCAGTGGCTTCTCACCATATTCTATAAAATACACCCATACTCAAACAAGGAGAAAAACCGTCTTTAGACAATCCGTATCCGGCGGTGATTCCTAATCCCCACCGTCTACTTTTTTCGTATATTATTTCTCTTTTGTGGTAGATTGTCATCGTATCTAAATTTGGTCGGTACCCACTTATTACCGCTCTATAATCATCTGTCTGATACGTTTTTCTCTGTATTGGTATATTGATATAAACAGTGTCTTTTATCGTATCTTTTTTAACTATAGCATCCATAGGGAAAGGTATTTCCACCTCCCCTACGTCAACTATATACTGAGGAACAGGAATAGGTTGGATAATGGTATCTATTACCGTATCTATTTCTATATCGTGTATTATTTCTTTCTTCTTGCATGTTTTACCAAACAAGAAAGATATAAAACACAGTAGAAGAACTCCTAACATATGACTGACCCTCATTTTTTGCAAACACATTTCTTACCCTCCTTATCTTCAGCTAAAAGTTCTTGTATATCACCGTTGTTAATACCTTCTTTAAGCTCTTCTCCGAATGGAACTTTTTGCCACCAACTTACTTTACTAAAGAAATACTTAACGCCTTTTACTATCATCAAATCAGGTGCAAGATCTCCGAGGCGCTTGAATGCCATCCCACCGTATAATATTAAGGCAAATATTGTAATCCACTGAAGAAGCATATCTATAAACTCTGGAGATTTATGTCCTCCCATAGACATAATAAGATCCATTCCGGATATGGTAAACAACCCGAAAGAACAGGCCGCAAACTCAAGAAGAATTTTCAAAACTCCCGTTTCGCTTATGCATGTCAATATCTTAAAAGGCCTCTTTCTCTTTCTTCGGATATAGCAGTGTTTGATACTTTTTATAGTAGCTAACAAAAGATTTATAGCTAATATAAACAATATAGAATATATAAGGTGGTGAATCTCCTGGAAATTCATCCACAATGCAGATAATCCGGAAATGAGAAAAGCCCAGAAACTTCCTAAATTCATCCTTCCTACAAATCTGTAAGCCATATTAGAACATAGTTACTTTCTTGCTACTTCCAAGAGAGTCATATACGTCAATATGGACCCAATTGGTACCTGATTCTAATCTAATGGGACAAGGAAGTAAATCCTGCGACTGAATTATTTTATTCCTTGCCTCTTCTGCCGTCATACCCTTGGCATCAAAATCAATGGCTGCCCCAAGCATATGAGGACTGATATACAAAGACCCTGATACGGTCTTGGATTTTACTATATCCGAGATATTGTTCCTAAACCCACGCTCATCAAACCTTCCACCCGACTTCCAGGTATTAACCGTCATCGGAGTTTTCAAAATGTCTTTCCTTAAAACCAGTATCGTGTGAAGCAATTCAGTTCTTAAATACCTCCAGCAAAGATCTTTGTCTCTACCGTATTCTTTAGGACCAACTAATTCAACAATACTAAAATACTGACTCAATTCTTTTATAATATCTTTTCTTTCCATAACTTAACCTTTTTCACAAAGATAATCAGAACCTTACCGAATATGAAAATAAGTGGAGTTTGGATTAAAGAAAAACCCCTGCATAAATAAATATACAGGGGCCATCCATAACATTAACAACAAATTACGACCTAAACAGCCCTCACATATCCGGCTGATACAAGATCGGAAAGATTCTCATAAGCCAAAGGGATGCCTGAATCTCTTATGCAAAGATACTTAATTTCTTTGTCTATGTAATACTTTCCATTCTCTAAAATAGAATTATATACCCAAGGAATAGGATCGTCTATCGTACCTGAATGTTTTTCCTGAACAACCATATACAGACTTTCGGCTCCACCTCCCTGACCAGGAACCCAGTCGGCTTGGAGATTATGATTTTGCCTTACTTCAAACAGGGTCCAATCCAAATCTGAAGGTTTGTTCTTGCTACGGAAACGCTGCCCTTTTACAACAGCCGTTCCCATAGGAAGACCTTTGTCGCCGTAAACCCCATCCTTATCCCAAATAGGGTACAGCCCCTTTATCTTAAGAGCAAGATTCTGGTCAGTATTTTCAAGCATAGCCGGCGTGTTGATCATCGCCCTTATATACATATCTGTAGCCTTCTCCGGATCATTGGCTTCAAGTATCTTATTTTTTTCTATGATCTGATCCTTTGTCCTTACCAACTTTTCAGGATAGCCTTCATCTACTTTCATAGACTCAACTTCACTCCTGTTGGTTTTAGAAGCTATTTCCTTTTCTATAGCAGCAGTACGATCGTTGCACTCAGATTCATATACATGCATTTCATTCATTGCCGTATTAGCAATATCAAGCTCGTATTCTGAATCTGCTACGGATACGGTGTATATCCCGCTTCCTTTTGCCACATCAATATCGTTTTTAACCTTCTGCCTCATGCTGCTGTTATACCATATCTGTTTACCATCCAGACTATAAGAACGGACAGCATCAGAATAAGCATATTCCCTGGCCTCAGAAACTTTCTTGTCCTTAGCCTTGGCAAGCAACTCCTCTTCAGTTGGTCCAGGAGGCTCCGGGTCAAGTTGCATGGCAATAACTTCTTTCACACTCGCATCAGGATTGTCTTGATGGAACTTTTCTTGATCGGAGTCAAGTTGAACCCATTTACCATCTAAGAAATCTTGGTAAGAATACCCTACTTCGTAAGAAGAGGAGTCCAACTCGTATCCTTTCCAGTAAAAACCTTTTACGTTTTTATTTACATAAAGCATACTTTATCCTTTCTATTAAGCTTGTTCACCTACTCTGATAACCAACTTATCATTGATATACCAGATACTTAATTCTATAAAACTATTTTTAGGTACTACTACGCTATCGCCTGACATGCTCTGGAACAGGCCAGAGGTAGGAAGCGGCTGCGTGATGTCTGTGCCGGTGGTGTTGTTGACCCGCACCTGCCATTCCCTCCCAACAGACTCAGAAGATACGGTCATAGACAGATTCGTAGCAGAAGCGACGTTGGCTATGATATTATGAGCACCTTTTGGTAAATTTGCCAATGTTGTAACAACCTTAGGGGGCATAGCCATAAAATTCAAATAAGACAATATCGTATTAGACAACGTAACCATATTGTTCATAGCCTCATATGTCTTATCTTGAATAACAACAAAAGTCCCCACCTGAATTTCTATATCATATTCAGATGCGCCTACCGCTGAGTTGGTATTAGCAAATGAGGCAAATACTATTTTTAATTTAAAATTATTTTCAAAATCATTACCTTCTAAAAAATAATTCAAATAATAATAATCACCATCTAACTTACCTAATGTGATATTGTTATTGTATGCATCCAAAACTTTTGCAAACGAATTTTCATCAAGAGATCCGGAATTACCAGAAAATATGGATAAATCAAGATAGCCAGAATCTACTCCGGTACTTACCATACCAAGCGATTCAAGTACCTTAGTTCCACCTTCTTCAGTAACCAAAATATATTCGTTATACACGTTTTTAGTTTCTGTAGATGCCACATCGTCTTTTACAAGATACATGACATTATCCTTCGCTTCTTCAACAGTAGGAAGTTTGCTAACAATTTGCTTCTTCCACCCTGCCGCCGAAACAGCATCATCTATGTACTGTTTTGTTACATGATCTCCCCATGTCATATTACTAAGAAGAGTCTTGCTACCGTCTTGACTTCCGGCAGGGGGAGCCGGAATAAGGCCTCCTTTGCCCGACTCTGAGCCCGTCCCAGGAGCGGCCTGCACCACATTCTCAAGCCTGGAATCAACCTCCTGACCTTCGAATTTACTGTTATAACCTACTTCTGCCATTTTTTATTTTTTATTGATTTTGTCCAACAATTTCTTGATCTGGTCTACGATATCCATCACCGCCCCAACCTTGTTTTTTACGTCCTCAACCTTCTGATCGATCTTAGAATCCAAAGCCTTTAAACGGTCTTCGTTTTTACGATACACTAAATACAGGGATAAACCGATGATTGCTATCGTAAGAATATTAGCCAAAACGCATCCGATTATTATCTGAAACATGATGATTATATGGTAGATAACGCTACCACACGCTTTAATTATTTAACTTTTTACAAATATAGCAACTATCCCAACCATAACAAGATCAAAGACGCTCGTTATTAACATCAGATACCCATTCTTTAGATGAAAGAACAGATTCAAACTCAGAAGAAGGGCTGTCATATACCGGATACTGATATTGAGGATCGTCATCAGCCTGCATGTCTAAAGACTTAAATAGACGATCATAATGTCCTACATGTAAAATAACCTTAGAACCGTCTACGCTCGTTCTTGGGCTGCCTGTTCCTAATTCACGTCTCTTTTCTTCAGATACGGAATCATATACTTCTTTTGGTATGATAATAAATTTCATATTACTTTGATTTTAGGGTTTGTAGATAGTTATATGCTTTGATACAGTCGTCTTTGGATAAAGTACTACTATAAATTCCAGCTAATTTAGTTGCCGACTCAGCAAATTGAGTACTTCCATCAAAGCCTAAATTTACCATTGTATAATTTGATGATATATTGCCAGGCACAATATTGTATTCATTCCAATTTTCATCATATACTTTACCCTCTGAAGTTACGGCTCTCACTACATTTGATGGTATCAAGGTTTTATTTCCCTTTAATACGACATACACACCACTATCTTGAAGATTTTGGATTCTAACCTTTGATGATAAGTCAAAACCACAATAAGATATCTTTTTAACGGGGAATTTAAAATCTAATATAACAGTAAAATTTTCTCCAAATTCAAACTGTTTACTAACCGCTTTATCATCCACCCCATCAGTAACCAGATATCCTTCGTATTCGGGGATTTGTTCAACTAAAACATCTACTTCTTGTGAAGAATTATACCATATACCATTCGTAGAAGTTGCTGCATACTGTTTTTGGAAAGTGTATGTACCATCTTTATTAACGCTAATATATTCACCGCTTTTGTTTGCATTTCCAATTAAACAATGATCACCTTCTTTCATGCCTGTGATACGTATCTTCCAATCAGCAGAGTCAGATTCGTTTAATAAAGTCGAAACATTGTTGCTGTTTCCGGTTCCGATAATTCTAAACGAATCTTTTTTTACATCTGTGGGCTTAACTACATTATCTCTAAGACTAAAGGAGTTGAAATTATATGCATACAATCCGTATCCACTCCCTTCTGCAAACCCAAAATTCGACAGCACAAGATCATTACCATTGCCCGTAATGTTGGCAATAGTAGCACGATCTTCGTCCTCGTTGGTTTTGCCGGTGACTGTCCATGCTTGGTTGGGGAAGAGCCAGGGATAAGTTTTAACGAAGTAGTCTTTGATCTTGGTCAGTTCTTCTTCGGTGGCATCGTGGTCGAGGATGACGAGTTCCCAAATAGCAGCATTGGCATAATTACTTAATTGGCCAAAATAAGTTTTACAAATACACAGCTTATTAGTAGATTCAGATGTTCCTTTTTTTATTATTTGACCATTGTAACTACTTGATGTTTGCCATGTAATAGGGTTATTATCATCAATATATACATCTGTAAAACTATTATAAGATCCCGTAACGTCATTTACATTTTCATCCTTTCTATATTCAATTAAAAAAGCGCCTTCATCATTTGTGTCAAGATTTGATATTAAAGGTCTTTTATATTGAGTTGCATCATATCGTGTTATCCAATTCCTCAATGCAATAATACTATATCCTTTTTCTTTAGGCAATAATGGCAAGTTGTCACATCCCGCCCAATCGTCTACTCCGTCAAAGACAAGTGCACCGGGGTAGAGAGGTAGTTGTTCGATGGTGATTTGACCTAAATCCGCACTTGCTAAATGAAGATGCATTTCATTACTTGTATATTTTGGGTTATCTTGTAATGTTATTATTCCATTTGAAGGCAACTTTAAATACTTATTCGAAGCGGAATTGGCAAATTCCATAACTCCTTCCGGGTAAGTACTTGTAATCTTAATGGTGACATTATTAGATATACCTAAATTAGATTTACTGATAAACACAATATTCTTTCCTGAACCCTGTGATACTTTAACATCAATAATGACTTTCGAGTTACTTTTAGTTATTCCTATTTCTGTAGTATCTCTATTATTCACCCATTTAGAAAAATCACCAACATATCCTCCAACCCCTGACATTCCCTTCCAAGAGAAGTTTTTCAACTGTAAATCTCGTCCATTTCCCGTCTTATCAACCCATACGGGATTGGCAGCCATCTGTTCATTGGTGATACCGGAAGCGGAATATCTGGCTACGATACCTTCTATATCCGGGAAGGAATCTGCATTGCATGGCAGGTCTAATATCATTTTCGCATACTCTTTAAAAGGTATGGAAGTAGGTACATCATACCCTTTGGATATAAGGGCTTTCCTTATATCCTCTTTGGTATTTATGACCCTCATTAACTTATCTGATATGGTTCCCATTACACTTCCTCCCCATTTATGTAATCCAATACCGAACCTATGTCTCCGATGTCCGATTTTATTGACTCTCCTTGAGAATGTATTTCAATAAGTTTCTGATATAAGGTGTTATCCCCTATACGATTCTTATCTGTAGCTTGTTCTTCTATCTTAGTTATCGTATCAGGATCCTCGTACTTAACGCCATCAGGACCATACCATTCGTCTGTTAAATTCGTGTATTTATGACGAACTGGAGTCGGTTTAGACTCCAGTGTTACTAAAAAATATTCGTTACAACTCATGATAATAAGATTTAGTGGTTACAGCAATTGCATCTACAAACTGTTCTCACATAGCCAGAAGGGATAGCGATCAGCTCCGTCCCTACGGCTATCGCCGGGTCAGTGCTTTCCATGACCGTAAGTGCCATCTTGTCCACGTCAAGGTCATTGTCGTAAACTATTTCCCCCTCAACGTAAATGCTTCCGGCATCAGAGACGTAGCAGTTTTTCACCTGTCTTATATGGCGCTGTGTAGCAGACGCAAAATCACACTCGATACTTAACCAACCTACCGGTATCTGATCGATATTGGATCCGATATTGTAATCAGGATCGGTTGTTTTAAGCACCATATGTCTCAATTCCCTTGTATTTCCGTATCCGTCCATTGTTATATATGTCCGGATCTGAACCTTGCCTTTTTCCGTCTTATAACAGTTTTCTACTATTTCCGTGTCAGATGTAGTAGCATCAGGGAAATCACAAACAATACGCTGCCATCCTTCTTGTATTTTGCTGAATGTGGCGCCTCTTTGTATATCAGGGTCGGTCGTTTCTAAAACAATAAGATACTCATCCCGGACTCCTATTATGCTATCTACCGACCTGTATCCACCAAGATGTATTTTACCACCAGGAGTAGTATAACATTCATCTACAGACATAATATGTCTTTCCGTAAGATCAGGGAAGTCGCATTCGGTTTTCGTCCATTCGTTAGGTATCTTATCTATTCTCGTCCACTGAGGATAGGCGGCGTCCGTTGTCTTAACAATATAATAATACTGTTCCCTTACACCAAGAACGGCATCAATAGCTTGATAACCTTTTATATTGACCTTACCACCATCAGTCCTATAACATTCGTCTACTTCAACAATTTCCCGGTCCGTCATGTCAGGAAAATCGCAGACCATCCTCACCCAATCTTCGGGAATGGAATCCAGCACGGCCCCTACCTTAATATCAGGATCGGTAGACTGAAGGACGGTATAAACCTTTTCCCTGGCTCCAAGAATGTTATCTATGGCCACCAAACCTTCTACTTGCACTTTTCCTTTTTTAGTAGTGTAACATTCAAGAACGTAAGTTACGTCTCGTTCTGTCATGTCAGGAAAGTCACAAACCATTCGAACCCAATTCTCTGGAATTAGTTTAAAAACATGGCCGGCAGGGAAATTATCGTCCGTCGATTGAATAACGGTATAAATAGATTCCCTGATATTTATCTTATCATCTATGGCCTCCAATCCTTCTATTTCAACCTTACCATCCGGAGTCTTATAACATCTGTTGACGAACGTAATGTCGCGTTCTGTCATATCAGGAAGATCGCAGTCGATCATAACCCACTCGTCCGGTATTTTAGTAAGAACTTTACCTACCGGATTATCCATGTCGGTACTGTCGGTAATTCTATGAGTTTCTTTAAGAACATCCATCTGATCGTTAAGAAGATACCAACTCCATACTTCGACCTTTCCACCAGGTGTACGGTAACAGGTTTTGAAATCTTTGATAACTTTCTCAGCTATGTTAATCCACTCCCATTCGGTTGTGGCCGGAATACCAGAAACAGGATGCTTCTTACCTTCTTCGTCAAGATACCAATAACAGCCATTTAAGGACACAACCACTTGGTAGATTTTGTCCCCTATTTTTATACCGGATTTGCTGTCATCTACCGGTTGGGAGGAACCCCATTTTCCAACTATGTTGGTTATTTTGTCAATGCCCCTACCTAAGGCACCGGATAAAAAATCCACGCCATTCATATGAAACTAACTTATTTCAAATTGTTTTATTACAAAAAAGGGGGTGGAGGACCAGCCTCCTCCCCCTTGGGATATATAGAAAAAAGGAAAATTAAATCTTGCAGGGCTTGATATTTGCCGAAGCAGCTAACAAGTCCATAAGGTCTTGAATACCTTCGTGAGCGCCATACGGTACATGGAAGTGTACTGTAATATGATCATCAATTACCCTACCGAAGCCGTTAGAGTAACGTGCCGGCTTCAACGTTACTGAATAATCAGCATACGGAGCCAACAGGTCTAAGCGGGTTTCTTCGTTGGTAAACATCCGTTCCATAAGTTCTTGGTGAGTCTTACGGAAATCGAAGAACATACGTTGTTCGCGTTCCTTATCCAGCAATTCAGCGCCGAGGTGAGTACGCGGAGCCCAGTGCTGTTTGTATTCGGTATGGATCGGGTTAAAGTACGTGCTGATAGCCTCTCGCTGTTCATCCGGATAACCGCCATTTACAGCAATACGAACAGATCCTTCTTGGAATGTCAGACGGTCAATCAAACAGTCAGACGGAGAAATCATGTAGTCAATACCACGGAACAAGATACCGCATTTGCAGTTCTTAGGAAGCGGATCGGCGATAATGGACTGATCTCCTGCTACGGCACCCAAACGTTTCCAGTTACGTCCACGATAAGATTCGGGAGCTTTAGATACGAAGAAGTCTTTGAAGATTTTATCGCATTCGTCGCAAACCATGTTAGTAACGACCGTTGTTTTGAATTTGTGTTGACATCCACCAGGTGTACCGTAATCTTCGATTGTCAGATACGGGAATGCTGCCTGCAATTCTTCTTTAGCACTGTTACCACATTCATCGTCCGGCAACGTGATTTCATAAGCTTCTTTCGAAATCTTACAAGAACCACATGCTTCCCAGCTAACGGTAGTAACAGCAGGATTGCTACACATATCTGCTGTTTCAGCAACGAACGTTACTGTAGCAGTCGGATTAGTTTCTACAAATGCATCGATATCAGCCTTCGTCAGTTTCTTGCTTACGGCCACAGTGTACATACCTACGCCGCCATCTTGGGCTGCTGTTTTCTCGGCAGTGCTACTAACGGCATTCTTAATGCTTTCTACTACAGTAGACTGATCAACACCATCATCCTCTAACGTTACGGCATAAATCAAACCGCCGTCTACCTTAGTATATCCGTCAGGGCACTCTTCGCAGCCTTTCATGATAGAAGACAGCTTTTGAGTATAACTAGCAGGCTTACCACCTTCTTTCATCACCTGATATTTAGATGTAGAAAGATGACGTCCGACTCTCTTAATATCCAAACCTGGATAAGCAGCCTTAAGCTGAGCCAGAGCATAAGCATCACCGGTATCACACATTTCCATGCAATAGAAATTCATGTCGGTTTCCACCGGAGTTTTTTCCAGTTCATTGCAAGAATGGATAGGATGGATTTCTACAAAATCACCTACCTTGCCACCACCTGCAATCGGCTGATTCTTGATACGTTCGATTGTTTTCAAGATAGCAGCCAAAATATCAACATCTTCGCAAGGATCACATTCTGAGCACATATCCTCACGACCCGGACAGTTTTCGAAAATGATGTAATCATCAATATTCACCTCACCCATCGGATAACCACGAAGCTCAAACAAACGTCCTGTCAGCCTAATATGGACAGGAATACGATCGCCTTTTCTTGCTGTAATAGCTGTACTGTCGTCAATTCCGTTATAACCGAAAATAACTTCATCTACTTTAATTTCTTTGCTCTTCGGAGCAGAAGCATACACTTCTATAATTTCATCAATAGCAAACGTAGGTGTAGAGAATGATTTATCATCAGATACACGGTCGTTCACCATCTCATTACGTCCGATTCTGATCTGGAAACGTTGTTCGTCCTTACGATACCCTTTCAAGTCTTTCAACGCTTTCAAACCATCTTTAGTCTGCTCACCATCCAAATCATAGATAGCGATCTGACCTTCTTGAAGCAACAAAGAATCTACGTCCGCCAACTTAGCGTGCGGAGGACAGATAATGTGTCTGTCATACGGTTTATGGATAGCCATAGCCTTATAATATTTTAAAAATTAATATTCTGTTATCTGCCTCAAAAATAGTGATAGTCATATAAGCAACAAAAAGCATTATGAATTAATTAATTCTTAATGCTTTTTGATAATCTTTAATTTAGGATATGCCTTTCTTCTGCTACAAAGGAGATTGGACGTTGTTTGAATCTATTTGATAACGTCCGTATTCGCTTTCATTCAAAGCAAATTGCTTTTCAATCATGTTAAGGATAATACCAATTAATTTATCATCTAATTCAGGATCTATATCAGTTGAATTAGAACCATCGGATTTAATATATCCTTCGATGTCAACTTCCTTCGGATATCGGTAATACGTAAGGTAAACAGTGTCTACATCAAAACCATACTTATACACCCTTACCGAATCTTCGCCTATTGTATAGAATGTTTCCCTAAAATCAAAATCAGGTTTGTTAAAAAAGTCGGCAAGAAGCTCATGCGGGTTTTCATTCTTAGCCTCCCACATGGTAAAATCAGTAACCGTGCATTCACCTTTGGTAAATACGCCTGATATGTTTGAAAAAGAAAAGAAATCAGAAGGCAATGAAAACAAAGTGCTTTCCGGATTATCTTTATCTCCTCTCTCGTCAAGTTCTTTTGAATACACAACCAGCTTTTGGATATAACGTATATCCTCTTCGTTTTTCTTATCAAGGATATAACGAACAAGGCGGTTTTGTTCGTCATTAAAAAGCTGAACAAAACGTGCCTTGTCAAGTTTTATACCACCGTTGGTCATGTTTTCTTCAGCCTTCTGTAAGGCCCGGAGATAACAATCAACAATCTTCATAAATTATTATTTTTTGTCAGCGTATTGATCAACATCGAAACCTTTCTCATCTTCCTTTTTCTTCTTGTCAGACTTAGTGCCTTCTATTTTTTTATGCTTGTTCTTTAAAGCGTTATACTCTTCCAGGACACGTGACTTGGTTTCTAACATCGACTTATTGGAAGCAAGAGCCATAGATGCAGAGATGGCGTCAGCGCCCAGGAGCTCGCCATTCAGATACAGTCCGTCGGTGTTGACGGTGACAGCCAGGCCCTCGATCATTTCCCTGATCATACGATGTAATTTAATCACCTGCATCCCCTCAGAAGATTCGTCGTCAGACAAGAACCTTGAGCTTGCTTCTTTATACATATCAACGTTCGTATTCTTGGCGTCAATCCAATTAGTGAATATGTATTGAACCATGCTCTGATCAAGCTCTACGCTGTATATGATGTCAAGATACAAAAGCAGATCGTAGATGCTTTTCCTTTCAGCCTCGGATCCTTTCAGTTTGTTCATGAACTCGTATAAAATATCAGCCTTGTCAATCTGACGTTGTTTCCTGATATCTACGGCGGTAGTCTTGTCTTCTACACAATAATAAGATTCGACATACATCGGATTACCGTCTTCCTCTTTAGGAGTAAGAGACTTGGACAAAATAGCTATATACAACTCAAATAAATCACGAACGTCATTAGTGTAGAACAAACGACCATCATACAAGTCAATTCTGTAAGAATCCCAGAAATCGAAATTCTTTTGGTCCAGGTCCTCATTGACAGTTTCTTCAAACGGATACCGAATATTCTTAATACGCATATCCATTTCATTCTTCTTGTCTTCAAGTGAGTAACCTTTATAACATGCTGAATTGATGAAGAAACCGGTATCATACACCCTAAGATCCTTATCCCATCCACAACAAGATACTGTCTTGTTACCAGGGAAAGGAGTCTTGGAAATACCTCTTTCCTGATATCCGGAAGGAGCTTCTTCATCCATCTTACCTGTTATAACATAAATAGAGTCGGAATATATCTTCATTCCTCCTACGGTAGCCAGCAGTTTCTTAGACTCATGGCTTTCTTTAAAAATCTTTTTTCCCATCTTTTTATATATCCTATGAAAACAAAATTTGCGGCCGGTTTTAAAGCCGACCGCAAGTTAATATTAAAAGTTATGATTACAAAGAGCTTGGTAACAATTCAATTGTTACAAACCGGCTGGTATCTTTTACCCAACAAGCCGATACGGAGTGGCACCAGAATTGTTCTGACATACGAGGATGGCTGGATACAATTTCTTGAGCCGATACCCTGGATGACCATCTACCTTGTTCGTAACCCCACCACATAGAACCGATATCAGGCTTAACGTAGAATACGTTGCTGTTGATATTACCAATACGAGCTTCGGCTGAAGCAGGGATGCCGGCGAATGCATTAGAGTATTCAGGAGCGGTCAAGTCTTCCATAATACATGAATATGATGTGATAGGAGTCATACCGTCTACCAACTGGCTTCTATCTACCATATCAACGTAATCCAAAGAAGGTTCGTGTTCTACAATGACCTTACCAATACCCGGAATAGTAACACCCTTGATCTTTACAGTTCCTAATTCAAGAGCATCGTTTGATCCTGTTACCGGGTTATTGATGATACGTTCTGTACCCATAAGCGGAGCCAAAGCGCCTAATTGAGAGAAGAACTCATCACGGAAGATCTCAACGATATTCTTGTAAGCCATAGCACCTACCTTGAATTTCATTACACGATTTTCAATCGGCATATCGCTACGGCCACGGAAAATATAGTCAGCAGCAGCCAGGAAGTGTTCGCGCTTGATACCACCCGGACGAGCGTAGGAAATAACGAAACCACGGCGCAATTGGTGATACAGGCCTTCGTTTTTCATCAAAACACCATTATGGCCCTTGACTCTACCACCGCGCATGAACATAAGTTCGTATGCTTCCATCTTAGCCAACTCAGCCAAACAGAACAGAGATACTGTATTGGCTACACGAGCCGTACGCATATCAATGCTTCCATCACCAAGACGAGAACCGATGATAGCATAACTTGCATCACCTCCTCTGATTTCAGAAAGCTGACGAACTTTCTGGTAAGCCTTGTCGATGAAATTCTGTGTACGTTCGTCTGCATAAGCCAAAGACTTAATACCGGCGTACATAGTCGTTTCACCTTCAACACCACGGTGTCCACCAAGCGTAAATTCACAAGTCATAGAACCGGCCTTAGAAGCACCTCCTACGCCAGAGAACTGAGTAGAGAACTCACCAAGAACGTTTGTTACCTTCCAGTATTTAATACCGGCACGAAGCATGTCTTTCGGGAAGTATTTAGCACGAGAACGGCCCCACAACTTACACCAGTATCTCCAGTTTTCACCTTCTTGTTTCGGAGGACGCTCTGTAGAGATAAGAGCCTGGCAACCGTTAATCACATCGTAAGTAATAACATCTCCTTGTTTAAATTGCGCATTCAACACAATTTCGAAGAAGCTTTCATCAATACCAGGTTTTGCATATTTCAAAGACGTGTCTTCTACTGTAACCACCTCATACGTTTCTGATACCGGAAGATCATAACGGAATGAACCATTGATACCATTTACGGTAATAGTAGCATCCTGTTTGATCATACCCATATACATAGGCAGAGGATAGTTTGTAATGTTAGAAAACAACTCAAGCATACCCAGATGATTCTTATCCGGATCTTCGTAGTACCAATCTTCTAAAGAGCTAAGATCGTGTTCTACGATACTTTGCTTAACGACTTTAGCGTCGGTATATCCAATCACCGTGTCACCATTCATGGTGGCCGGGAAATTTTTTGTTAAAAGTACATTAGCCATGAACGAAAAAATGTTTTAATTTTTAATCTATACTGATTTCATCGAACTTCACACCTTGAACTTGATCACCTCTATCATCTACCGGAGCCACCCTCTTGTCTTTATTTGTATGGCTGATGAGCTTATAAATTTTTTTCTTCTCATCAACTACAGCTTGATTCGACTTCTGTTTTATGAACTCTCCTGGGTTCATAAGAAACATAATCAAATCTGGTGCTTCTTCCGGATTCATCATCATCTCCCTTACCCTATTAAATGCTTTGGTAATTCCGGGATTCGATTCAGAAGGTTTTAGGGCAAAATCAAGAGCTTTAGATACCATAGTGTCATTTAGCTGATACTTTCCCTGGATAGAAGACTTAAGGTCTTTCTTATACCTTCTAAAATCTTCTGCATCCTTCGCCTTCTTTTCGGCAGCCTCTTTAGTACGTTGCTGGATAATATCATCCATTCTCTTATCAAGCTCAGCCTTGTACTTTATAGCCTTTGCTTCAACATACTCTTCACCTTTATTGATAATGCCTTTGAAAAACTCATCAGCTTCATCTTTAGGCAATCCAAGAAGATCAACATAATGGCGAACGATCTTTATCTGATCTGCTTTGTTTTCAATGTCAAGCTTTTCTATCGGAGCGACATTCGTATCATATTGCTTAAGAATATCAACGATATTAGCTCCGGCCTTATCAGCCTGAATAAGCTTCTTAGTAATATCAGAAACAGAGGTAACATCTATCTTATCCTTAACAATGTCCTCTTTCTGGCTTTCAAGGACTGTGGATAATATGTCACACAATGAATCTTCTTTACTAAAATCAAGATCATTAATAGTAATCTCTTCGCCGTTTTCACCGCTAAATACCACATCTTTCAAATCGGGAATGATTCCCCTTGAAGAAAGGGCATCCAATACTTTTCTGTAATTGACAACCGGAACCTCTACCTGATCCTGATTAACATCAACTACATTCTCTTCTCCTTTTTTATCCTCTTTAGGATCAGGAGTAGGATCAACAACCAGCTCTTCTTTAATCTGAGAACCTTCTTCTACAGGCTTCTCATCTTTTTTAGCCGGTTCATTACCATTAATAGGCAGAATATCTTCTTCCCTATTATAAACATCATCAACCGGACCGATACTAAAAATATCGTCCAATCCTACTATTCCATTTTTTTCTAATTTTCCCATACTGCAAAAATATTTAAATACCTATATTTCAGATAAAAAACTTATAAGTGTTTAATCTCCACTAAAAATTAAATATCCCCAAATTTTATTAGAGATTTTCTAATGAAATTTGGGGATATTTAATCCTTAATTCTTATTGATTCCGGCTACATACCTTTTGGTGGCATCTTCCCTCGCTCGTTGGGCAAGTTCTTTGGATTTTAATTTTAACTCTTCCATTTTCATTCTCATTTCATCATCATGAAGTTTGGAATCGTTTTCGATCTTCTTATCCTCTATCCTTTCCTTACTTTCTATATCAGCTTGCCTTACGGCCTGATCTGAAACAGAAGCCAGGAAGTTGAGGGAGGTGGTGTCGCTCTTGGCGTCTGCCGCCCTGCCTGCCGCCTGGATCTTCTCTTGAAGTATCCTGTATTGACCTTTCTTGTCTTCCAAAGCAAGTTCATGCTGACGTTGCTTATCCTTTTCGGCAGCTTCAGCTTGTATCTGTTGCTGGTTAAGCTGCATCTGATTCTGTTGTTGCTGCTGCATCTGACGCTCGTTGTATGCCCGAGTATTCCTTGCATTCTGTATAAGTTCCACCATAGAGTCTGATGTGAAGATAGATGCAAGATCGTAAATGTCTCCTCCGGCTGTATTTAGCTGCAACATGAAAGTTTTAAATTTCTCAAGCTCATCCCTTTTCTTGGAATTAGATAATGCCTGAACACCAAGATGCCTTAGGCTAAGACCGTCGGTTCCTATAGATAAAAACGCTCTGGTAAGGTCACTTTTTGTGTACATTACAGAAATATCCTTTCCTTCTTCCTGGCATTGTTGAGCAACAGCCAGATGAAGATCGAGAGCGCGTTTCTTGAAGTAACCGAAGTTATCAAAGTATATCTGTGTTTGTAACATAGATGCCGTAACGCCCTGCTGGACCCCGGTGGCGGTCTCATACCTGTTGGGACCGTTAATTACTTGAGGCGTGATACCAACCATTTCAAAACACTTCATCCTCGACCATTCAGCAAGCTCCATTCTTGTTTTAAGCTGCTCCGTCTGCGACAAATCATAGACGGCAAACTGGTTGAAAGGAACACCGCCTTTCGTATTTTGAGATGAGGTATCTAATGTCAGAGCACCAACAGACTTAGCCACATCAAGAAGATTAGCCCATATATCAGCCACATCTTCACCCAAATCCTTGTATTCACTTGGAACCAGATTTATATCTCCTAAGAAGAATTTACCGATCTCCTTTTCAAGAATATTGTTTATCTGATTTATGGAGAAATTATAAAATATTTGATATGGCTGAATCCTGTTAGCCATAGAAGTACCGATATATCCGGCAACGGGTAGAACAAAGTCATAGATGTTACTATCCCCTTTTATCTGGTGATCGATAGGTTCTCCGTCAAGATACAGGTTGTCCTGAGCAAGAGCCCCTCCACTGATCTTAACTCCGTATCTTACCTGTGGAACGTAATCTACGAAATAAGTGTTAATCTCTGGGTTCTCCATTCCTTTACTCATGGTTCTGGTAATTTTCTTAATACCATTTTCCTGTAAAAAGTCTTGAAGAAGCTCGTCGGTTACCATTTCGGTAGTTACTAATCCGGTCTCAGTCTGGTAGGTAATTACATACACCTGAGCCGGGGATACCCAATATGATTCAGTTACCTGATACAAATCACTACGAACATGTTCGTCGCTTAAACTCTGGGCACGGTTATAGTAATTACCATGCTCTAAATTTGGCATGAATCTGGTTCTGTGATATTCGTTGCCATTACTATCGTATCCGGTATATGTACCGGCTGGAATACCGTAATAATCCTCATAAGCTTTTATAGAGGCATAATCATTATATCCTTTCCAAGGTATTACCTTATTCTGATATAACATCCCTACACTCGCCGATTTGGATAAACTTACATAGCTTCCATTATCACCATTATGATAAGTACCATTGAAATTATCAGCACCCCCTATAAGCTTCTGCTTATCTTTCGCCGTAAGAAGATGCCCCCACCTTACTATAATATCATTGGCAGTATAATAATGAACACGACCAATATAATCACCGTACTGCGGATACTTGCTATCTAATGTCTTAGAGTAAAACGTATTCAACGGAGACCACCTCTCCGGCTTATAATAGTCGTATCCTACATGATAATTTCTAAAGCAACGACCGGTAAGAAGATAGTCAATGAAATTCTCGGTGTCTATCTCATCCATGTAAAAACGCCCCCTGTCCGCCTCAAGCGTATGAGAACCCCATATGACCTCGGCAGTCTTCCATTTTGTATTCATGAAATTCTCTATCTCAGGAGGGGTCATAGATGCTTTCACTTCTTGTATCTGTTGAGCATAAGCCTGCTTTTCTTCTTCGTTGGCAAAATTATTATAATCTGGATCCAATCCCCTATTTAACAACTCTTGCCTAACCCTTCTGTCCAATTCCTCCTTAATGTAATCATGAAGAAGATTCTCCTTCGTGGCAGAATACTGATTCACTTCAGATTCATCCAATCCAACTACATTATACTTGTCAGAAAGGTTGCCCAACCATCCTACAAAAGCATTTACGATCGTACCTATTATATCATAATGACGTAAGAATGATGGAATATTCACATTATCCCTTATAGACTGAACATCCTTAAGATAAGGAATTACATCTTTCAGCTCCATAAAGGATAACTTACCTTCCATCATCCTATAAAAATCCTTGAACTTCTGGTTCTCATCAAGCTGCTTCAAACCAATCAATTCGAGAGAATCCATAGTAGCTTTAAACCACTCCTTGGTTTTCCTCTTTGTCGGTATCGCCTGCACCGGCAATCCTGAAAATACTCCTCTGGCCGGAAAAGCCTGATCTCTATTGAAATATTCCATCCTATTATCCTATTTTTCACAAAGATAAGGAATTTGTTCTCGTCACCTCATTTTGTATGGGTTATGTCTTCTTACCGTAAATCCTTTGACCTGTTCTATCTTCTTGCGCTCTCTCTTCTTTTGATTCTCCTTCTGAGTCGTACTTTCAGGCATGTAACCCATATCATCATAATACTTAGCCAGAAGAAGAGCGTGGCCGAAGGCTATGATACGGTCAGTATTGACCCCAGGGCCAAAAGCTATGATTTCATCAAGAAGCTCTATATCAGGAATACGGTAAATACCTTTCTGTGTTATTTCATTACCATCATCATCATACCCAACAACAACATCCTCCCAGCAATATTGAATAACGGTATTGAAAAGCATTCGCTGATTGGGAACCGTAGGAGCCAAACCGAGCTTGTTGTTCTGACGGGCGCCGGCACGGATAATCTTACCGGCAAGACGCTCACCGTCTTCCAACAACATAAGCTGCTTATTTCGTCTCGCAAGATACAGTTCATACATTCGGTCGGCATTCTCCATAAGACACTTGGCTCCATACGCTTCTTGAAGTATTTCACAATTACGACAAAAATCATCAGAAGATGGAGGACGTGATGCGTATGATGCTACTATGCAATAAGCAAATGGATCATTGATTTTTACATATCTTTTAAGTACATAAAACGTACCAACAGAATCAGTATCAGCCTTGTCTGATTTATATGGATCTTGCCCACTCACATACGTGAAATCAAAAACACCTCCTTCTTCTGGTGGATCTTCGTATATAACAACAGGAGTATCTATATTTCCACCTTGAAACGGATAATCAGCAAGCTGCTTATCACTAAAATTATACCCCATTTTCATGCCGTCTATCTGATAAATATCCACTGTTTTACCAGGCCTACCTTCTTCAAGAAGACGGCTTTTGTGCTTCAACGCATCTTCTACAGGGAACCTGTTTACGTTCGTATTAAGGAAACAATCATCTATAGACAAAGGGAATGCCATTCGTTCCTGGACGTATAAAGCCCTATCCTTTCTGACAAGTTCGTCAAGACGTGATTTTATTATTCCAGTATTTTTATCAAAATCTGAAACTTTTATTTTTATCTTCTTAAGACCGGGAGCATTCTCTACTCCAAGATACTTATCAAGAGTCGTTTCTTTCTTTTCATACGCATGAGACATCTGGGCCGGAACAAAGCATCCAGATTTACATATACGCCATGTTGGTTTAATAACTCTCTTATTTAGAATATCATAATTCATTATAATAAATCCATATTCGTCCGGAGAGTTCATGATTTTCTGTGCATCTTGAGACTTTTCTACGTTGCCTCCGGTACCCGCCATGAGACAAACCCCCCTCATTCTACCATGCATCATATGCGCCGGCCTACCGGCAAGCCATGCTCCAAGCACCGGAAATTTACCTACCTCATCATATATAGACGTATATGGAGTTCCGCCTGCGGTCTTCAATGAGCCTCGCGTCTTTCCATCATCAACGTTGGTGATTCTTATTCTGGCATGAACATCACGTTGGTTGTTGATGTTTCTTGTACCTAAAACAACTTCTTTAGTCCAGTCGTTACCGGTCCTGTTTATAGTAAGATAAGGAGGAAGATTATCAAGTCCAAACTCAAGATACTCTCCCATATTGGCAAGGTCTTCTTTACTTGCTCCAATAACATTATGTGTCAAATTGTATGTCATTGTAGCATTACGAGCCAGAAGAGAGCTCATCATGGCCGTATTGTGAGTAACGATGTAATTGGTGGTCAAAAATAAATGAGAGTCATTATCAACGGTTATACAAGTGGCATGCTCCTTTCCGTATATCGATATGGATCTTATTTTTAATTCCTTACGATTCCTTGATAGTATAAGTTTATTCCCCTCCAATTTAGCATACCAACCTGAAGCCCAAAACATACGTTGTACAAAATTTATGACATCCATGTCAATATGAGACAACGTAAGCTCTTCTTCTCCGGTTACTACGTTTCTGAAAGAACGAATGAAGTTTTCTATAAAATCTTTCTTTTGATCTATGGACGATCTTAGAAATTTCTTACAAATGTATTTATCAAAAAACATATCCCCTCCATAGCCACCGAGATAAGCCGCCAGCATCGAGGCGTAGGCCGACGGCGGAACCGGCAGCTTTGCCGTAGGGTAGTTCGGGGCCCCACCTACCGGAATAGACATACTCTTATAATCTAATCCAGCTATGGCTCTAAGACTCCTGACATGCCATTTTCCGCCATGATTGACGCACCATTGATGATTACCGCAGCAAATAACGTTACGACCGTCTTCGAATACGACTCTGTAGGTAGTTACTTTTCCTTGGGGATAAACACCTACGACCTCTACCAAATTCCCTTTATCGTCATATATCTTATCCCCTACAACGATATTTCCTATCATCTTTTCCCGGTCCTCAAGATAAAGTATCTCAGAATCAAGAAGGGCTTTTCCAAAACGACGGCACCCGAACATGAATATTCCTTTATTCTCTTCTTCAGCCTGCTTTAGAAATTCGGCAAACATCCATTCATTATCACGAAGCTGCGAATTTCCAGGAATACGATCATCTCCTACGTCAATCATCATCTTCCAGAAATTGGTATGCCAGTATAGCCAAGGATGGATAAATACCCCATTTATGGTAACACCGTTAAGGAGTTTCATAGCCTCATTCTCCCAGAATTGCCTGACATCATTGTCTTGCTCTTCATAAGAATAAAGGTCATTCCATAACGGAATATCGTTACCCATATTTATATAAAGTTCTTTACTGTTAAAATTCATGACAAAACTACTTATCGAGCTTGCTCTTAGCTTCATTCTTAACAAAAGACTGAATACCTGATACTGTTTGTCCTCCTTTTAGGCTTTTCTTGTTTCTGGCAGCCTCAAGCTGATTATAGACATCCATTATCCCACACATCTTAATATAAGATTCAGTCCATTGCATTAAGCTATCAGACAAGCTCTTTTGAAACCTGAATTCTTTCTCCCTCTTATCGGAATCTTCTATTTTATCCCAAGGGTTTTCAGATAGATAACGTTCAGCCTTATCTATCTGATCCCTTAGCACAAGAAGTTTCCGATCTACGTAAGAGATATCATCGTTAGTCGGCTTTCTTACCTTCATTATTAACTATTTTTAAAAAAGCCTCATACTGAGACTTAAGCATATTAAACCTGTCTTCAAGAGAAGATGGATCAACACGATACTTACACATGTTTTTTATTCCTTCCTCAACAAATTCATCCTTGAATGCAACAGAATCAGTATTATTGTCAACGTACATAATAAAATCCGATTCTCCGTCGTTTACTATCCTGTCAAGAATCTTCTTGCTGTCATCATCTATGTTAAGATCATGACCGGCGTTAATAGATAACCTGTAAACTGTCTTGACAGAAGAAGATACTTTCATTATCTCTTGTTGATACAAGTTGGTCATAAACGACTTTTCTTCCAAATCAATAAAGTCTTCCAACTCTATGTTGTCTTCCTCATCCTTCTTCCTGATAATATCCTTAGTCAGATCTTCCATCTCCTCTCCCACCTTGTCTTGCGCAGACAGTAGATGGTTGTAATAAGAAATAAGATGCTTTATATCTGAATCAAAATCAATCTTCTTCATTATCAAGAACCTTTTTATCATGAATAATAACGTCCATCAACTCTATTGATAAATTATAATCAGCCACTTCAAAAAGCTCGCTGTCTGTCAACGTCCTTAAAAAAGAAACAGACAATCCTCTTTTCTTTGCAAAAGATCTAAGTATGGCATAGAGAATGTCCCCGGCAGAATAATTGGGGAGATCGTCACAAGATGCCTGCAACATAGAAAATAAGGACTTCCTTTTATCCTCGCATTGTAAATGCCTTGCTTTACCACATCCGCCCATAACTTAACTTTTTTGAATTATAGTACCTTCAAAATTAAACGGAATTTTTTCCTCTTTTTCAGACCCATCTTTTTGATAGTGAACAGTCATGTGCTTTACGAATCTTCCTATTCCAAATCCTTCTGTATGTATCTCTATATTGAACTTAAAGTGACGGGAGTCTATGATATTCAAATTAGATGACGTACAACCACAAGATGTCTCTGATGCTGTTATCTTCATATCATGCTTTGACTCAAGAACGAATGAAAACCTTATACTGTTCCCTTTTTCTATCGGTTCGAAAATTATTTCAAATGATTTACCGTCTTTAGAGAGGTCAATATTGTATTGCTTGTCATCTGTAGAAATAACATTAAACTCATCAGAATCCATTGTAATAAGCTCTAATCTGTTCCACCTTGATTTCTCATCATAAAAATCAGTAGAATACTGCCGGTCCATCCACGAAGGACGCGGAAGCCCCTCCCCAAGCGCACACTCCTCTGTCTTACTCCAGGCCTTCTGCTTGATGAAGCACGTACATACCGAACAACGATTTTTACCTATTTTCTTGCTTACGTACAAAGAAAGAGGAAGCATAGAGTTAGGGACGTTCCTGGTATTGAATTTACATCCTTCACACTTTTCAAGACGTTCCTTGTACCAATCAGGATAATCTTCTTTTTTTCTTGGAAGTTTTTTTAATATCGTATCCATAAAAGCATCGTATATAACTTCCGCTTGCAAAATCTTTTTCATAACTTATCTGTTAAATTCCTGTTCTTGAATATTTTGTATTTCACTAAAACTATGACCCTTACGAGATTTAAAGATAGATAATTTGTTGTGTTTTATCAACATATCCCCACCTTTTATCTCACCCGAATCATAAGCATCCTTTATCATCCTTATCTTAATATCAAGACACTGAAGTTCTTTTTCCTGATACTTGGATAATTTTTCTACCTTGGATTTAAGACGCTCAAGATTGTGTTTGCGCCTCTCCATCTCATGAAGGTTACAAACCATATCACCCACATACGGGAACGATACAGACACGTTATCTGTGTACGTACATAAGTTATTGGCATAAGAAATACTGGCTCTGAAAACGTCACGTATTTGGTTTCGGCCGTAAACGCCCCCGGTCTTATCCATCACATCATCTATAATATGTGATTCAAATGATATAGGGAAATTATTCTTCGCCATCAGCATCAAAAGTTTTCTTTCTATAAAATAAAGAAACCAACGCACATTGATCTCTTGAACCCTCCAATACAAAAAGACGGCGCATGTTCTCTATATCCGGGCACAAACACCTTGTCCTGTAATTCCCTTCACGGTCAATCAAAATACCACGCTTCTTCATCTCCGTATCCAAAACCGATACATATTGAAGATCGGTACTGAAACAATGAGAAAACTTCTTCTTCGTCTCATACGAATATCCAAACACAAAATAATAGGCAAGAAGATTTAAGTGCCTCGCATCTATGATATTCTTCTCATTGCCGGAAGCCATTAGGTATCCGTTATAAAACAGAAGTATCTTCTTGGCCATATCTACCGTATTGGAATAAGGTACTAAAAGCCTATAAGCCCTATTACTAACATCTTTATTATCACTTTCTTTCATGAGATTATCGTTTTGATACAAAGATAAGTATTAAGGATTTATAAATTTAAAATTAACGTATTTTATGACAATGGATTCAGAATTTGTCCCGATATTTGCACTGTAACATTAAAAAAATAAGTTCTTGTTGTTTGATTCTTGAATTTTATTTGTATATTTGTAGCACGTTACAGACGTGAAGTTAATTCAAATAAAGCAACAAGAATATAAAATATTAAGTGTCTTGTTGTTTTTCTACTTGAATTGATTCATATCTGTAACGGGATTTTGGAGTTTTCCAGACGAAAAAAAAAAGACATGAATCGGATGGATATCCCCAAAAATCCATCCGATTTTTTTTTGTTACAGATTATGAAGCTACAATTAGGTAGAAATATTAACATAAGTCTCAGACTTTTGGAGCAGTGGTCATCAGATTCGCTGTTCATGGAATTGTATGCTTTATACTGTATGATAAAAATCTCCCGCCGGGATTCGAGAATAAGATTCAAAAACCAGAAAGATCTTCTTCATAAACTTGGAATCGGGTATTCGAAGTTCAAGAACATGACAGGACATCCGATGTTTAACGAACTGTTCCGTGTGACGGATAGTACGTTCGTTGCAAGAAGGTATCGTGTTAATGGCGTACAACTTACTCTCGGATGTGGAAAAGTGAGTCTTCCAAAGAATAGGATTTTAATTAAGATAAAGAAAAATGAAATAACAAACCATGAAAGAGTCCTTGACAGGATAAAAGAGGCGATGTTTGTTAATTTAGTCAGAAACAATGAGTCTGTACTGAACAGTGGAGAGACAAACTCTCAGGCTGATGTCGTAGACGGAAGCCACTCGTATTATGGATTAATTGATTCGACGATAAGTAATAAAACAATTGCCTTGTATTTGAATGCAGGACTAACAAAAGCGAAAGAGATTGTCAGTATGGCGATACAAGACAAGCTCGTAAAAAGGTTCGAAAACGTACAATTTATAACATACGTAGATAATCCTCGTGCTTACATTGAAGCAAACGAACATAACTACCCAATAGGTAAGCTGATTCCGGTATATAGGCACGGAGCCGTTTTCTGGCAAATAGCAAATACCTGGACCCTGTATAAAAAAGGAGCAACAAACAGATGGTATTTTGGAGAGAAGGATATAGAGAAAGGGGAAAAAGAAAAAGTGAGTAAGAAAGACGATTTCAATTTCTTCTTAAAAGACAATACTCATATCCTGCGTTTCCTGAACGCAGAAGAAGTTGTTTCCGAAGATGGGGAGATCCTTGGCATAGATCGTAAAAAGACAAAAGAAGAAGAAGCAAGGTCATTGGCTTCTATTATGGCTAAAGAAGCGCACAAAGACTTCTGGGACGGATATGAGCGAAGTACACAAAACCAGATCATAAGAAAGTACTATCGCGCTATCATAGCAGAAGATAAGAAGCGCAGAATGGACATGTTCTTAAACAGTCTTAAACAATCATACGACAAGGTCAGTGGATGGAGTAAGGAGAAGGTAGCCACGGTAAAGGCAGGCCTGGCTGATGCGGAAGCCTGCTGTGCTGAGGTGGGGACGTCCGTTGCCGGGGTCTGCGGTAGGGTAAGTAGGAGAATGAAATCCTATAACAATACCGCTACTGACAAAAAGGCAGGTTTTAATGAGGTACGGGATATGTATGCCGAGTTCGCCGGCGAGATGGCTAAAGCGGTGGGATCGGTAAGCGAAGACATCTATACGTATGTTAAGGCAGAACAGTTTAAGGAAAAGATAGAGAATATGGATATATCTATCCAATCATTACCTAACATTAATACAACAGTAGATAATGATAAAGAATTAGATGGTGAATCCGTATTCAAGGATATACCATTTGAAGAACTATCATTCTATAATGATACCTATCTTTATCCTTCATCTCAGTATTCATCATTGTAATGTTTGGTACTTGAGAGAGGGTCTGTTTTTAGTGGTCGCCGACAGAGCCGAAAAACGATAATCTCGTAGAACATCAACGGAAACACCCGTTAGCCACTACTATGCCATTACTGCACCCATACTAAACCACATTACTGTCTGTCACAAAGAAACTTATCCAACTTATTATCTCTTTTTAATCCTAATTAATTCATTTTATATTTTATGTTTTATTTTATTTTCATACTTTTGTTTTGTAGAACAAAATCAGAAAAATATGGCTATAAGTTACAACAAAAAACTAATGGAATGCGTTCTTCGTTCAGTTATGTCCGAAGGTAATGTCGCCCAGGGAAAGGCTATTAAGTCTATTTGTAAGTCACCTAAACCGCTGTTTATTACGGGAAAAGGAGGTACAGGAAAAACGTACTTCCTTAAACGTGTTATACCGGCATTAAAAAATGCGGTTGTTGTCGCTCCTACCGGTATTGCTGCTGTTAATGCAGGCGGCCAAACCATTCATTCTTTTTTCAGAATCGGTATGCAACCTTACATTCCAGAGATAAGGAATGGCAAGTTTATGGACAATTGTGAAAACAAGTTCAGAGGAGAATCCGAAAAGATTTTACAGAATATAAAATATCTTATCATAGACGAGATTTCTATGGTTCGTCCTGATCTTCTTGATAATGTTGCGGACATTCTTCGTCGTGCAAGAGGCGACAAGGATCCGTTTGGCGGCGTGAAACTTATTATGGTAGGAGACTTATTTCAGTTACCACCTGTAATCAAAGAAGATTTTTTTAGAGAAATATACGATACATCTTATTTCTTTAGCTCCAAGTCTCTTATGGCTTCTGGGATGGAAATGGTTTCTTTTGAAAAAATATATCGCCAGAAAGATGAGAAATTTATCAGCATCCTTAATAAGGTTCGTGATGGTCAGATGGACGATGATGTGTTTAGTACGTTAAATAGCAGATGTATTCAGCCTGAAAATAGTGCCGGGTATGTTGAGATCGTTACAACCAACGCTAAGGCTACGGCCATTAATGAAATGAGAATAAATTCTGTTCCTGGATCATTAAGAAAATTCGAAGCTATTATAAAAGGTGATTATCCTAAAGAAGCTCCTGTTGAAAAGACGCTTCTTATAAAAGAAGGTTCCAGGGTTATGATCACTAGAAACGGAGGAGAGTATGTCAATGGTTCTCTTGGCGTTGTGTCTTCCATTAAGAATGGAGAGATCGAAGTCGTTCTTGATCGTCCTAAAGATGAAGAACATACTAAGGTTATTATTACACCGTGTTCGTTCGATAAAGTAAAATACGTCAGAAACGGGTATAAAGTGGAGTCTGAGGTAATTGGATCTATTACTCAGTATCCGATAAAAATCGGTTACTCCATAACTATCCATAAATGCCAGGGCCTGACTTTAGATGCGGCGATGATGGACGTATCCAACTCTTTCGAAACAGGTCAGTTATATACAGCTCTTTCAAGAGTAAAATCGCTTGAAGGAATGTATCTTCGTCAACCTATTCCTAAGACAATAAAAACAAGCGATCCGGTGGTAAACGACTTCTACAAGAAAACACTTTCAAACGATGGAATTGTTGATCCTATTCCAATGGAAGAACTTGAGAAGTCAATGATCAATTTGTCAACCGGATCTGAAATAGATTTTGAAGAGTTTAATTTATAAAAAAAATACAGTTATGAAATTCGGAGAAGCTTTAGAGGCAGTAAAAGAAGGTAAGTTAATTGCACGTTCAGGATGGAACGGTAAGGGAATGTTTGTCTTTCAGCGCCCGGAAGATTGGTTGTCTACTGATACGATAGTTAATAGAGTAAAGTCATTACCGGATTCGTTTAAAAAATACGTAAACGATTATTATGACGTAACTGAAACCAACATGATTAAATTTTGCGCTTATCTGTGCATGAAAGATGCTAACGATAATATCGTAAACGGATGGTTAGCTTCGCAATCAGATATGTTGGCTGATGACTGGATGGTGGTTGGTTAAAAAATATAAACATGTCAAGAGTAGATAAAATATTTCAAGACAATTTGGCTCTTATAATGAGCCAGCCGTGGGAAGAAGTGAAGCGTCCGGTCTACGGTGACGGGACAGGCGTAAAGGTGAAGCGTATCCTGCAAGTATGCAACCAGTACGATCTTCGTCGGGAATTTCCTCTTGGTTCACTTAGACCTACTAATCTTAAAAATTCCATAAAAGAAATATTGTGGATTTGGCAAAAAAGATCGGTAGACATCAAAGAACTTGGTCTCCATATCTGGGATCAGTGGGCTGATGATAATGGAAAGATCGAAGGATGTTATGGAGATATGGTGAACAGACATGTTTATATGGGTACCGGTAAAGCTCCAGAGGGTATGATAGACATCCATGATGGTCTTTACGGTTTTCTTAACCAAACAGACTTCATTCTTTGGTCACTCAAGAATGATCGTTCGTCAAGAAGAATAGTAGCATCTATGTTCGATCCTGAAACCAATGGACTAAAACCTCTTCAAGAATGTGCGTTTCAGGTCAATTTATCTGTTAAAGGAGATGAGTTATATATGACTCTTTACCAGCGCAGCCAGGATGCTATTGTTGCCGGCCTATGGAATGTAGCACAGTACGCTGTACTTATGATGATGTTCGCTCACGACGCCGGGTTAAGGCCGGCTATTTTTACGCACTTCATTCAAGATATGCACGTATATGACCGGCACGAAGAGCAGGCAAACGAGCTCCTTCGTCGATCCCTATTCGGCCCGGTTCCACAGGTTACTATCTCGTCTCGTATGGAAGGGAAAGGATTTTATGATTTTGTGGCTGATGATTTTGAGGTATGGAATTATGAACCGAAGGATCAAATAAAATTTGAGGTTGCGAAATGAAAATAAGCATAGATAGAAGGGTTAAGATGGTTCCTATCATGGAAATCAATGCCGGCGATGAAGTTAATGTCGGAGGTTTTGATTATGTTGTTGAAAATATACTTCCATGTAGGAAAGGATCTTATTCAGATGCGTATGGAATTAGGTTGGTCATGTCTTCTTACAAACATGGCCAACTTGTAAGAAAAGTAGATAGTGTTTTTTCTATCGATTCTATCTTGGTATTTCTCCCTAAAGGAGATTCTGTTGTCGTAGAATGTTCTTATAGAGAACTTGAAGAATGTTTTCCTAAAATATAATGTAATGACAGGAGAAGAAAAATGTAACAGATGTGAGCAGTTTGGACCGAACGGTCTCACTGATTACCCATGTAAAAGGATTCCATCAAGGAACTGTCCTTGGTTTATAAAGATCTCGGATAAGAAATACAAAAAGATTCTTGCCGATAGGGTGAAAAGAATTAAGGAAAATGAGGAACTTAAGCAAGAGATGATGAAAGATCAGGATCTTATTGAAGAAGTGAAACAAAACACAAAAAGATTAATTCAATGAAAAAGAAAAATATAAAACCAGAAGAAGTGGAAGTCGTTATTCCTAAAGAAGTAGAAGCTATTAACATATGTGGAGATATCAATAGTTTTATAAAACATATTATATATGTCAGCTTGGATAAGGTGAGTAGTGATAGGGCGTTTGTTAATAACGATGTTCTGTATATGGTTACATACGCATCTATAAAAGGTAAAAATATACCCGTTGGTGTATTAGCAAAACAAAAGGAAGCTAAAACAGAAGATATCGCTATGCCGTTTGAGGATACTGGAAGGGACGTAAATGTAGTGTATCCTATTGAAATAGGAAAGATGTTTAAAGGCTTTTACATTCTTGGTAACGGTGCTGTGGCTATTGATTACGAACTTACGGACAATGGAGGTTTTGAAGATGATGACAGCATTGGCAAAATTGACATGAATTTAAATTAGTGCGTTATGGTGTTATATATAGCAGCAGATCCAGGAAAAGATGGAGCCATAGCCTGCATCGATCAGGACAGCAAACTAATATCGAGAATCTCCACTCCAAGAATAGCAATTTCAGGACCGGTAGACTTGACTAAAGAATATGTTTTTTGCCGGGATACGATCGTAGAAAACAATCCTGATAGGGTAGTGTTTGTCATAGAGGACGTCCACGCCCTGTACGGGGTCAGCACGTCCTCTACTGCCTCCCTCATGGAGAACAAAGGCGAACTGCATGGGCTGTTCCTGTCTCTCTGCATGGCATTTCCGGACATAAGTTGCTCCGTTAATTTCATAGCCCCTAAAACATGGCAGAAATTGGTTTGGACACATTCTGATAAGGTCATGGAAGCCAGTAAGGTAAATACTAAGAAAACGTCATTGGCTTGCGCTAAAAGGCTGTGGCCAAACGATACGTTTGTTAAAAACGAAAGATGTAAGACCGCTCATGACGGTATAGTTGATGCAATGCTGATAGCAGAAGCGACAAGAAGAAGTATTTAATCTATTTTAAATCATTTTAAATCCAATTAATTCAAAATTAGATTTTAAAATAATACATTTGCAGTGTTATATAATCATAATCGTAAGTTTTAAAAATGAAAGTAAGAGTTCCTGGCATACTAATGAATGAGAAGCTTTCAAATATTTCAAAGATGTTTGATAAGGTCTTAAAGGATTGTGTCACATCGAATATAAAAATTACTTTATATTTTGATCATATCCGGATACAAGCCATGAACGAACGTATAACATATACGGATGATATTTTCGATGTGAATACTGATATTTCTTGTGACCAGAAGTTTACTATTTTAGTAGATGCCGGGACTCTTATTTCATTTTTTAAAAATCATAACCAGGATATAGAGATAGAGATTAAAAACGATTACAGTATCGTTTTTAAATACGATAGAGGATCTTTTTCTTCTACTTGGATTGAGGATAAGGCTTTCCCTGATTTCTTTTATCCTGTAGGTGATGGCATTCGTGTTATGAGTTCGTCTTTCATTCAGTCTATGAAAAGATCTTTTGCGTTTGTTGGATCGGATGAATTTAGACCGGCTATATGCTCGATTCTTCTTAATGTGAAGAAGGACTATATTGACATTGTTTCTACTGATATGTTCCGTCTGTTTATAAATAGGAAAGAATGTGCTAATGCATTAGAAGAAAGGTCAATTATGCTAAGTGAGGTCGCGGCTTCTATCTTGTATTGCTTTCTGTCTGATAAAGATACGGAGATCAGTATTTCCACAGATGGCGTTAGGACGTTCTTATGCTTTGATAATGTGATTATATCGGATATGAACGTAGAACAACAGTATCCTAACTACGAATACGTATGTAATAAATTCGAAAAATCGTCGAGTGTCAAGTTCGATAGGGATTTGTTTATATCTGTTCTTAATTCTATGACTTTAGTGAATAATGTTGTTAATGTCAAGGTAGATGAAGAAAACGGTATAACGGTAATGTCTGAGGATTTTGGAAATAGAAAAAGGATAATGGAATCAATGCCTTTAAATGCGCTTGAAGGTCCGTGTTTTAGCTTTTCTATCGGTAAGGAAAATATACTTTCATCCGTAAAATCTCTTATAAAAGGAGATGTTATTATGGATTGGTCTGATCAGTATAAGATGATAAAAATGTTCAATCCTAAATACGAATCAACATACGTCTTAAATCAAACATTGTATAATCTATAAAAAAAACAATAATATGGCTTTTAGAGAAAACAGAAGTTTTGGTACAACTTATTATCTGTATATTAATTCGGATGGTAACTTGTATGAAAAAAGTAACGAACCGAAAGAAGGTTTTGTTCAGCACATAAATCCTAATAGCGGTCAGCCGGCAGGATACTGGAAAGAGTATTATAATGGAATAGTTGGGTACATCAACTACATCGGGTTAAAGACAAGTACTTTCTCTAATGGAAATACTGCTACTAATTTCCTTATCGTGTTGAAAGATTACGAGCTTAATGAAAACTATTGTATTTCCATACCTCTCGTAAATCAAAAAGGAAATATCAAGGGCTTTGTTAAGAGCTTTGTAAAATACTACGAAAACATCGATTTCAGTCGTGAAATTTATTTCAATGTCTTTAAGAAGAAGAAAGATGATGAATTTGGTTCTTCAGAACTTATTATTGCGTATGCTGGAGTAGACGGAGAAAAAGATCAGCTTGTTGAACGTTATTATAAAAAAGGCGTAAATGGTTGGCCTGATCCTGTTGAAGTTACAGGATTTGATGGCAAGAAAAGCCTCGATTATTCAGCTCAAAACAACTTTACTTATCAAAAGATTACTGAATATTCAAACAGGTTCAATGCTTCTATTAAAGACATCAGAGCCGGTATAATGGCTAAATTAGGGATAGGAGGAAATGCTCAGCAAGAGCCGGCAGCTCCTCAGACTTATACCCAGCAGCCGGCCGCGCCTCAACAGGTTCAACAACCTCAGTCTGTTCCGAGTGCTATTCCGTATCAGAATTACCAACAACCTGCTCAACAGCCAGCACAGTATCAGGCACCGGCTCAGCCTGCTGCCCCGGCCCCGGCACCTACTACAAGGAGCACCAAGCCTCAGCATCAGACGCAGCCACAGCCGCAAGCACAGATGCCGAACTTCCCTCCTATGGAAGAAGAAGACCTTCCATTTTAATATAAACATCAGCCCAGGAGAATAACATCTCTTGGGCTTTTAAAGATTGTGTAGAATGATAGTAGAAATAGTTACAAGATTTCCCCTTATTAAACTTCGTAGGAAAGTGACAGAAGAAAGGATTATGGCGAAGCATGGGGATAAATTATGTATGATCTACTCAGAAACCAGAGAAAAATATAAGCAAGGAGATGAGTGGGTCGATGATCCTAATGATGCAGACATAAGTACTTTTCGTGAGTGCTATGAATCAACTAAGGACATAAAAAAAGAAGGTATTGTTTATTGTACTATAAAAATATGATCATGGATAAGTTAGAAGATATTGAAAGAATTCTTTCTGAAAAAGAAGATAGCAAGAAGGATACTGTTTCTGAAAAGAACAACAAACATAAAAAAGAAGATAAGGTCGTTAATAAAATACCTGAATCGTATTTGACTCCAGGTTATCAGAAGACTGTGCAGGTAGGTATTAAGAAACTTTATCCTGATGTAGTGGTACCTGAATACAAACATGATGGAGATGCATGTTGTGATATTCGTGCATATAGAGTGGTGAAGATGGTGAATGACATGGGAGTGGAAATAGATGTTCCTTCCGATTTTGAATCAATTACCTTATATCAAGGTTATTCTGTTAGAATCGGAACCGGCTTCAAGTTGAATATCCCAGAAGGATGGTGTGCGAATGTAGAAGGAAGATCAGGATTCTCTTTTGACGAGGGAGTGGTAGTTACTAACGCACCCGGTAAATGCGAATTTACCTACAAAGGAGAGTATATGGTTAATCTTACTAAAATCAATAAAAAACCGACCGTAATCCATAAAAACGATCGAATAGCTCAGATGGAAATAGTTCCACAATACAAAATGGTATTGGAAGAGGTGACAGATATTGAGGTAGAAGACGGAAATGAACGTGGAGAAAAAGGTCTTGGTAGTTCTGGAGTTAAGTAATGTTTAAATATTTTGAAAATGAGCATGTTAGGTTTTACATTCATCACAGACAGCAAGCTGTCAATGTACAGGGAGAAAGCTATTAAATCCGAAAATCTTGCAAAAGAAATTGAGGAAATGCAGGATAAGGCTGATTTTTACAAGGAAAGGCTTTCAGAACTTAAGTCAGATATCGCTTCAAAGGATAAAGAGATTTTATCTATTGGCAAAGATCTTTCTGAGTCTAAGGAAAAGATTGACGCCTTGAAGGAAAATCAGAAAAAGCTGATAAAAAGCGTCAAGAAGAAAACGGAAGAACTTGATGCGGCCAAGGCTGATCTTGACAAAGCTAAGTCTGATCTTGATGAGGCTAATTACAAAATCAGTAACTTGGAAGAAAAGAAAAACAGTATATCACATGAATTAAAAAAGAAATCAAATGCATTGATTGAAGCCAGGATCAGAATCGGAGATTTGGAAAATGAGGTTTCGGTTGGAGCTAAAACAATACAGGAGTTGGAATCGAAACTGAAATTAATGCAAGTAGAATTAAGAGGATACCAGATAGGTATAATAGGTAAAGACAAAAATGATGTCGATGAGCCGGAATTGGATAAAGATGGGGAGACAGATAAAGATGTGGCTGAGCCGGAGAAGACTGATGAAAATAATGAATTTAAGTCTGATGTTATTCCTGAGACGGATGTAGTTCAGGAAGAGGCCGGTGATATAGTGGAGCCAGAAAACGAAGCTAAAAAAGTAAAAGACACTAAAAAGAAGAAGAAAAAGAAATAATTATTTTAATCCTTTTTATATTTTAATGTTTGCCATATTATGGGTTGGTACTTAACTTTGCGTTGAGAGAGTTTTTAGGATAATTATTGGTTAATATTTAGCTGTTATATGCAGGCGTCTGTGAAGGCTCCTGCATATTTTTAAGGTCCTGTAGCTTAGTGGTGAAAGCAGGCGGCTCATAACCGCAAGATCGTGGGTTCAAATCCCTCCGGGACCACTGTCCAATGGTGTAGTGGTAGCACAACAGATTTTGGTTCTGTTAGCGGAGGTTCGAATCCTCCTTGGATAACGATCAGGTTTTTGTGGAAATGTTAATTATATGAATGTTTGCGGTGTGTGAACATAGCAAACATTAAACGGCCCATTAGTTTAACGGATAAAACCTTTGAGTCCTAATCAAAAGTTGCCTGTTCGATTCAGGCATGGGCTACATGGCTTGTTGGATGAGTGGTTTAGTCAGGGATCTGCAAAATCTCGTAGGGCGGTTCGATTCCGCCACAAGCCTCTAAAAAAGTAAGACAATGAACTACCCAGAGCAACAAATGCTTAAGATCCTTAATAGGGATCTGTTAAGTAATCCGATGTATGTTATTAACAATCTCCATATATATGATTGGGAATCTGACTTCCTGGCCATAACAAGATCATTGTACGCTTATGAAGTAGAGGTCAAGATGTCTAAACAAGATTTCTTTAACGACTTCAAAAAGGATAAAAAACATAAGGTTCTTAAAGACGGCATTATTAAGGTAGGTGGTGTCATAAGCTATCCTCCAAACTATTTCTATTACGCCTGTCCTCCTAATATGATTGACGTAAGTGAAGTTCCGTCTTATGCTGGTCTGATTTATGTCGATGTTAGTAAAAATAGGAAGAACGTCGTTAAGGTCGCACCTTTAATTCATAGACAGAAGTTTGATGTAGTGGGTAGGAAACTGGTGGATAAGTTTTACTATCTTTAACAAAGCCACTGCTTTTAAGCAGGGGATCAATGATTCTTTTATTCATATATGTATTTTTTTAATAATTGATTCTGAGATATGCCAAAAAGTTATTATTATATTTGTATCATAAATGTGGTTAAAAATGATTTCATACAAATATAACATATATTATTCAAAGAAAACGAAGTATCTTGATAAGATGCTCCGCGAATGTTGTTTTGTGTGGAATCATGCGTTAGCCTTACAGAGAAGATACGATCGGATGTTTGGGAAATACATATCAGTAAACAGAATGCAAAAACATTTCTCTAAAAGAATTAAGAGAAATCTACTTCATTCCCAAACAGTACAAGAAGCCATTCAAAGATTAGACTCGGCATACAATCGTTTCTTCAAAAAGTTAGCGAAACGACCACCTAAGTTCAAATCACCTGAGAAGTTCAATTCTTTTGTTTTCAAACAGGGTGGTTTTACGCTGAATGGAAACGTTATCACAATTAATAAGAATAAGAAAAGATTTAAATTCTCATCAAGTAGAAAGTATGAAGGTAATGTAAGGCAAATCAGAATAATAAGAGAAACATGTCGTCGTTACAGTTTGATAATCATTACAGATCATAATCCTGTTTCATCCCACGGAAAGACACATAATGGTGCATCTGTCGGATTGGATTTCGGGCTTAAAACTTATTTCACTGCAAGTGATGGTAATAATGTCATTTCTCCGTTATTCTTTAAACAGTATCAAAACAAGATCAAGAAATGCAATAAAAGGATTTCTAAATCTGTTAAAGGATCCAACAATAGAAAAAGGAGACGTTTTGAACTTCAACAAACGTACAGGGAAATTGAAAATCTACGTAATGATTTCCAATGGAAATTAGCACATGAACTTTGTAAAAAGTATGATTTTATTTTCCTTGAAACGTTAAACATTGAAGCAATGAAACGCCTATGGGGAAAGAAAATATCTGATTTATCCCATTCATCATTTATTAACAAGCTGGAGTATGTTGCAACAAAATATGGTGTAACAGTCCATCATATTGATAAATGGTATCCTTCTTCTAAAACTTGTGAATGCGGGCATGTTAACAAAGAATTATCATTAAAGGACCGCACATGGGCGTGCCCAAGGTGCGGGTCCGTAAATGATCGTGACTTGTTAGCATCTAAAAACATTCTTCGGAAGGGCATTTCCGAATTGGAGAGTATGGGTAATTCCAGCGGTAGAAATACCGGGGTCCCATACGTTTGTATTCAAGAATCCCATAGCCTTTAGGCGTGGGAGTATGTCAATTGGAAGAAAAGAGCTATTTCAAACGTGTATGCTGACCCAGCCAAGGAAAGAGAGAAGGGCGTGCGTGCCGGGGCTGAGGCTGTGAGGAAGTCGGCCTGGGACGCGTTCAGGGCGCAGTGCCCGCACATTGCTTTCCCCTATGGAAAAGAATTTCCGATGTGTGACGATCACGAACAGGATCATCCCATGAGAGACTGCATACTTCAGTGTGAAAAAGGTAGAATATTTAAAGGTATATTAAAATGAGCACCCCACGTGAATTAAGCAGGATAGCTAATAGGATAGCCGGTAAGATGACTGATGATGGATGGGTCAGTCCCGGTAGAAAGAATCTTGTCTCTGATAAGAAGGTCATGGAATTAATAGATTTGATCTTTAATGAAATATGGAGGGAATTAGATGACGGGAAAAGAGTCCATATCAGGAAACAGATGATTTTCAAAAAGATTTTTGTCAGTAGGCAAAAAGATAAATACTACATACAATGCATAGAAAAAAGGGACGCCAAATAGACGTCCCTTTTCTTTTTCTGTAAGTGATTGTTATCTCATTACTTTCCTTGCCAACGCAGAAACAACTTGTGTGATAGTCCACTTGATGTTTGCATTAACGTTGATAGTCTGAGGAGTACCGTTTGCATTCAAGTTAATTACATCCTTGTCTATTTCCAAGAACGGATCACCTGCTGTCTGGGTAATAACCGTATTAGCTTTCTGACCACCGGCGGCCGTCACCCTAAGAGTATTTACCAGATCATTTACATTAGCGTTTTCTGGAATATTGGAGAATACGATACTGAAATCAAATCCCCCTGTTGCACCAGGGTCGCCGGCAATAACAGCACCGTTATTGGTAGCCTTGCCTGCTGCCTGATAGGAGGCTGGTATTTTCAGCGTCAGAGGATGAGACTTGTCTGGAGTTAAGGAGAACGTTAATTTAGTTGAGTTACTTGTGCCGCTGATTGTTATAGTACCACCTTCTTTCCCTACAGATGCAGTAGGATCTATTTTTACGAACTCAGCTGCCGGAGCTTGGTTTATGGTAGCACTTTTCTTAACATCCCCGGATTCGGCACCAAATTCTACTTGTAACGTACGCTGTACACGACCTTCGTATTTTTCACTTGATACGGTAACCGCCTGATCACCGTCACCTGATCCCGGATTGAAGGTTACAAAACCTATTTTCACTTCTGCCATGATACAAATGATTTTTTTAGTTAATTAATATCTTGACAAAGATAGTTATATTATACGGAAATCCTATTATTGATTTTCATAAATTAAAACTATCTTTATCCCAAAATAAGACAATTATGAGAAGAAGATTTTTTAACAAAATAGGGGGGGGTATTTACCTACTGATAATTTTATAGTTTTTGATAAATCTGTATCAGATCCGGCTAATATAACAATAAGCGAAGACAGTGATTTTTTAAATAGGTTGATTACAAGTGGCTTTTATAGAGTTCTTTGCAAGAGCGCTATGGGAGGAGGAGAGGTTTTTGTATGTAGGTTGAAGGAAGACAACAGCAATTTGTATCTTGATGGTAGTCAGGCTAATCTTACCGGACCAGAAGGTGATGTGATGGTCGTTTTCTTGGAATTTTGGTATAAATGGTATAAGGTGGATGATAATGGATTTCTTTATCATTTTGCTGATCATGATATTGACGGCACTTACATCCATGTCCCGAAATCTCTTGTTGGAGCATATAAAGGATATGTATCTTTGAATAGATTATATAGCTGGAGTGATGTTACTCCTACGACTAACGTATCATTATCTGATTTCAGAAGTTACGCAAAAGCACGTGGTACCGGATACCAGGTGATAGATTTCCAACAACATTGCGTGATTGCTATGATGTTGTATGCTAAATACAAAACACGTAACCTGCAAGGCGTATTAGGACCCGGTGGCGCAACCTGTGATCCGGCTACAACAACGGGAAGCAGCAACGCAACCGGTGGTGCGGATACCGAAAACGAATATTCAAAGTACGTTTGTGGCTTAGGACTTGAAGGCGTATTTGGTGGTATCTGTGAATTTGTTGAAGGTGTAGAAATAAATAACCGAGTTTGGAAAATAACCGATCCTGACGGTTCGACTCGCAACGTGAACGCCGGGACTGTCAGCGGTTGGATAAAAAATATAGCAGCCGAAAATGGTCCGTTTTTTGATGTGGTGCCTACAAGAGTTGGCGGTAGCAATTTAAAATATTATTCAGATCGTTATTATCAGGCATCGGACAATTCCCTTGTTTTGGCTCGCTCCTATTCTGATTCGAATGAGTATGGCGGCGTGGCGTATTCGGGTGCTGGTAAATATGCGTCGAGCCAGGATTTGGCCTACGGTTCGCGTCTTGCTTTCCGTGGGACCATATCCGAAGTAAGTCCGGAGCAGTTTAAAAAATTACCAGCATTATAATATCATATTTTAACTGTTTTTAAATAGTATTGTTAATATTATTATGTATGTTTGCAACATAAATATAAAATATTATAACCATGAAAGTAGATTTTTTTAACAGTACGGATTTTTTAGGATCTAAAACTAAAGAAAGCAAGATCCGGAAGTTGTCAATCAGCAAAAGTAAGATAATGACTATCTCTGTCGATAATTTGAATTGGATGGGGGTAACGGATGCGGTTGTTATCGGCTTAGAAGAAGGGAAGATATTTGAAGGAGTTGAAAATACGGTCTTTTATCTGGCTGCTTCTGATGTTGAAGACGAGAGATCGTTTAAGGTAAATAACCTTGGTGTAAAATACAAGAGGATTTACTTAAAAGACCTGCTCGATTATCTTGGATGGGATATAGGAGAAAATTCTTATGCTGTGTATGATATTATAAAAGAAGACAGTAATCTATTCCGTCTTCAGTTTAGGGTAATAAAAAAGAGTAGGAGTGAAAAATGATGAAAGATTTGTATATTAAAAACAAAAGAATACTACTATTTGATTTTGACGGGACGTTGGTTGAAACCATATCTGGAGGTCTTTATGCAAAAGATCTTACTGATATGAAGATTAAGCAAGATGTCGTGAATAGGGCACTTGATCTTATGGAGCAAAATGGCGTTAAATACTTTGGTATAATAAGCAACCAATGTGATGTGGGTGTCGGGTTTGCTTCCGATGAAGATATTGATGCGAAGATAAATTATGTCCTTAGATGCGTTCATGATCTTGCAGTGAAAAGAGGTATAAGAGGAGTAGTGTATGGTCATTATGAGTGTTTTTCGATTGATGAATATGATCCGATGATGAAGCCTAATCCCGGTATGGTATATAAGGCACTTGGTGCTTGTAGGTTGATGATGGATGGTATAACATATAAAGATATTGAGACAATGACGCTGATGGTAGGAAGCGCCAGTGGTCTGCCGGGGCAGCTCTCTGATTCGGATAAGGTATGTGCTGAGAAGGCCGGCGTTGACTATATGGACGTTATTCAGTTTCTTGGTAAAGACCTTGATTTGAATTATGTGTTGTCCAAAGAACATACAAGTGAAGGAATAGTTATTCTAAACAACGATCATATATATATCCTTGAAAATCCTTATGGGGTTGATCTTAATATAAAAATTGAATTAAAGGATATTTATAGTGAGGAGTTTGATACTCCTCCTGTCTGTAAACCTCCTTTATTTACTTTGAAGTTGCGTATTAAAAAAGATCAGGATTATAGAGGATATAGCGATATTATAAGAATAGACAAAGGAGACAATAATATTACATTCACAAGTTTGTATCATAATCGCGAATAATACATAATACGATACAAATTATTTATGATTTGTATCGTATTATGTATAATAGCCAAAAGCTATTCCGATTATTAGCCTAAGTGTTGAAACAAACACTACGTTATTTAAGAATATATAGTTGCCTACGGATGTTTACCCAAGTTCGTAGCTCTAAGGTAAGTGATTAAACAGTTCTGGTATTTGAGGAACAGTGTTGCTTACGAAAACCTTAAATAACATTGGCGATGGGTACTAACAGAGTTTTTACTCTGACTTATGTTGAATAAACATTAAAAACGTTTGTAGATATGGTGTACGTACAAGACATAAATGGTAAACCTATGATGCCTACAACAAGGCATGGTAAGGTAAGACGACTGCTTAAAGAAAACAAGGCAGTTGTTGTGGGCTTATGTCCGTTTACCATCAAATTAACGTACGTCACATCTGATTACAAACAAGAAATTGTGTCAGGCGTTGATGCTGGGACCAAACACGTTGGTCTATCAGCTACAACGAAAAGCAAAGAACTTTACAGCAGTGAAGTAATTCCTGGAAATGATATCGTAGATCTTTTGTCTACCGGAAGAGAGCTACGGAAAACAAGACGGAACAGGTTAAGATATAGAAAACCTCGTTTTAATAATAGAATAAAAAGCAAGCGTTCAGGATGGATAGCACCTTCGGTGAAATACAAAGTAGACGCTCATATTCGTGTTATTGACAATGTATGCCCTATACTACCAATATTTCGTTTGAAGTTTTTGGTTTCCGTTTGTTTGATAGGGTTATGTTTGAAAACAGTTATTACTTTATATTTGGAAGGCGTAAAACCGGCAGTTTTAACATTCGTGATATTGATGGCAAAAGCCAAAAGAATATCACGTACAAGAAATTTAAACTATCAAGGTGTAAGCGTTTTATGATACAAAAAGAAATGAATTGATTAATTTGAATGAAAATATAGATATGAAAGTAAAGAAAACGGCGATAGTTTATCATAAATCGGATTTAGATGGCGTTATGTCGGCAGCCATAGCAACCATGTACGAAAACAGTAAAGACAGGGATGTTGTTTATATCCCGTATTCGTATGAAGATGATGTTAAGAAAGTTACCGGCAAGGTGCGTGACTTGGATGTTGTTTACGTTCTTGACGTGTCTTTTGGAGCAGAATCTAAAACTGTTTTCAAGGAGTGGCTTGATGAAGGAAAGAGCCTTATGTGGATAGATCATCACAAGGGAATTATTGAGGACAGTAAGACATGGGGGTTCGTAGTTCCAGGGTTAAGGAGGGTAGGTACCGGTGCGTGCGCTCTGGCCTCGGACCTGCTGATGGGGAAGGCGCCGGCGATCGTCCGGTGCCTGTCAGACTACGATGTGTGGAATAAAGAATCCGAATTAGGCTGGGATACGGTAGTAGCTGTCCAGTATGCCTTGAGATCAAAAATGCGATTGAATGTGTCAATAGCATTGTCGTATTTGTATGATCACTTTAAAGAAGATATGAAGGACAATGAAATTGATCTTATTTTTTATGATCTCGCTAAAGAAGGACGTGCTATAATTAACTACATGGCTGGTAAAAACGAACAAGAGGTAAGTGCGTATTCGTTCGAAGCTTACGTAGACGAGGTTAAGGTCGTGGCGATGAATACTACGGAATTTAGTTCTAAAGTATTTGATTCTCTTACACGAGACTGGTTAGACGGTAGAAAAATTAAAGCCCTTATGCCATTTTGTATCATGCCAGGTGGTAAGGTCAGGTTCTCTCTTTATGAATGCGTGGAAGACAGCGCGGATTGTTGTGAGGTAAGTAAGAGATTCGGTGGTGGAGGACATGCTGGTGCTGCTGGATTCGTTATAGACGTATCAAGTGACCAGTTTAAGGACTTCCTTGAAAACCATAAACTTACTTCAATTCAATAAATTAATAAGGTCGTGTTTTAAATAGGATTGGTTTCTATCAATCCTATTTTTTTTGTTGTGTGTGAGGTGGGTATGTGATAGGAGAGAGGGTAAAAAATGTTTATGTGATGGGAGAGAGGGTAAAAAATGTTTATGTGATGGGAGAGGGGGTAAAAAATGTTTATGTGATGGGAGGGATATGTGAGAAAGAGGTTTATGTGATAGGAGAGAGGGTAAAAGATGTTTATGTGATGGGAGAGATATGTGAGAAAGAGGTTTATGTCATGAGGGATATGAAAAAAAGGGGGATATGTGAGAAAATGTTTATGTGATGTGGGATATGAAAAAAAAGGGATATGTGAGAAAATGTTTATGTGATGTGGGAGAGGGGGTACCTATCACGAACCTCCCGCCCCCGAAACGCGTTTTCTCCCCCACACCCCCTTCGCCGGAAAACCGAAAACGGGTTTTTACATCAAACCTACAAACTCGCTGATTATCAATCACTTATTTAAATTATTAATAATCAATGTGTTATTATAACATATTGATTATAAGCAACTTAAGCATATATCCCACATATTAATGTACGCGTGTAATACCGCTCCTGTATGTTTTTATAACTTGCTGATAATCAGATAACATAATCGAAATTAATACAAATTAACAAAAAAAAGATAGCATATATATTTGTAGTATTGATAAATGTCGTATATTTGCGTCGTGATCGAGAGAGATCGCGAGTTAACATAGTGAACCTATATAGTGTACCCGTCGGGTGAACTATATATGTATCTATAATTGCCTGCATTGTGGGTCATTAAATTGAATATCATTTGTTTAACAATTAAAATATATTGGATATGATTACGAAAAAAAATGTAAACAAACTACAGAATGCTGTTATCAAAGAAAATGCTGCAAATTTGGTAGGTGCCGTAAAGTTATACAACGCTTTATTTGCTAACGGAGCTGATCTTAAGTCTATTTGCAAGGCCTTGGAAATACCGGCAGAATGCGCCGTAAAGGTTGCAGCCCTCGCCAAGGATAAAAAGCGCCTGGTAGCTGTGTGTAGCCAAATGTTACCGAAAGTTGACGATACATTTGTTAAATTTGCTTTATACTCTAAAGTGTATAAGGATACCAATGCAGACAAAGAGAAAGGCGTTGAGGCTAAAACGGCTGATTGGTGCGCTGAGAATGTGGTTTACGGTAGCGAATATAAATCATTTGGTTTTACTACTGCCGAATCATTGGGGACCAAAAAAAGCGCTAGATGGTTGATAAAAGAAAACGACGAGTATAAAGCTACTTATGTGGCTGTTAAGATCAAATCTTATTCTATTCGCACTGTGGCAAAGTGTGTAAGTGAATATTCCGCACATGAAAGCAACCAGCAGTAACAAGGCACGGAGAGCGCCGTTAAGCTCTCCAAAGGTCTGTCGCGTACCTTAACGCGCCTGTACGCTATTGTCAGTGGGTGCACGTCCCGCGTATGCTTTAGACTGAAGCTGACAAAAAGAGAGTTATTTTACATATTGGAGATAGATATACCGTTGCCCTTGCCGTTGGCAATTAAAGGGCTGGTATTACTGCATGGACCATCCGAATAGGTATGGTTTATGTCAGGTATGTGATTACAGTTTGGAAAACATGCCGTTGTACGAGGTTTATCTTCAGATCGAAACGTGTCTTACTTGCTTACACGAAAAACAGAACAAGGCTGTAGATTAAATTACAGGGTACAAGCATGTAGCCTGCCATGTAGGGACGTGCCGTATCAAAACGCAAGGACACAATCGCCTTTATTTGTGGCTAAGTTGTGTAGCAGACGGAAAATATAATAACAACATAGTACGGGCCTGTACACAAGAACTACGTACTGATTACGGGCTGTTGGTTGTAGCATAAAATTCGTACAGGATAGGAATGCGCGTTCGGTTCGATTCCGGAGCAACCTCTAAATTATAAACAATATAATAACATGGAAAGGAAATTTAAATCTTATATGGTAGATGTCCGCGGTCTGTCCAGGAAAGAAGCTAAAGAAAAGCGAAAAAGAGCGTATCGTGAATTTATGTTGTATCGTGATCTCAAAGAAGCGTATCATGCCGATACGGGAAAGGACAAATGCAAACGCAAAGTCCATACATCACGAACATACGTGAAGGAAAACATAAACAGTATTTAAACAGGAGTAGGATTGTTCCGAATATCGGAGCAGCCCTATTTTTGTATCCTACTCTTTCTATTTACGGGTAGGATATTCTGAGAGCGAACGGCGGATGTGAGCTATATTGGTCTAAAACGAAACTAAAATATGATAGTTTGGATATAATGCCGGTATTTTGTCTATATCATGTCATTAAAATTGGTCTAAAACGAAACTTTAGGCGGTTTTCTGACCCAAAATAGGGTGTCGGATGCCGCCTTTTTCGTCTCTATGGATTGAAAATTAAGCTTATTGTATTTTTCTCAAAAATGAGGTATGCTTGATTATCAATTAGTTAGGTTTTATAATACCCGTATTTTCGGACACACTTATTGTATTTTTTTTATTTTATGTGGTGGTTTTTATTAGTAGCTGACTTGTATTTTCTATCGGTTGGTATTCGTTCTATGTTGGAGTACGGACCGGATCAGTATAATATTGCAATGGTCTTTTGCTTTTCTTTATTGGCTTTGATTATAGGTTTAAATATCTATTTTGATAGGAGGAGCAGACGGTAGGGCGTGGGCCGAAGATCTCTATTCTCTCTATGGAATGATATTATTTCCAAACACCCCATATCCCATGCCATAGTATAAGCCTGTAGCGCTCTCCGTAGGCCGGTAGTGAGGCCGAGAGCGCAGGTTCTATGCGGAAAGCCGGAGGATTAGCCGGGGTTGGAGAGGGGGAGGGGGGAGGACACTTCCCACCAACAAAATTCAACAGATCAGCGTTTTAAAACAGCATTTTTGTAGGGGTTTCCAACAAAATCAAGACTTATAGCGTTTTAAAACAGCATTTTGTAAAATCAAGACCTATAGCGTTTTAAAACAGCATTCTGTAGGGGTTTCCCACAAAATTCAACAGATCAGCGTTTTAAACAGCATTTTGTAGGGGTTTCCAACAAAATTCAACAGATCAGCGTTTTAAAACAGCATTCTGTAGGTAAGGGTTAAAGACTGCATTATGTGAGTATTTTTTTTTCAAGCGGAATGTATAACAATTAAAACATAAACAACATGAACGTATATGACTTTGCGCCTGACTTGGATTTGAGTAAGGAGGTGGAAGGTTCTTTTTTTGGGGTGAAAGGAATAGAAGACGGTGATGGTATAGTATATGCTAAGGTAGTTAGCTGTGTAGAAGTTAAGGATTACAGTTGTGAGGGGAGTATTTTTTTTTGATGATTGTTATAAGAATAAATGTTTATTATCGCGTAGTGTTAGTTGTGTAGATGGAGACTGGCTTTGTAGGTACGAACAGGCTGCCATAGAGGGGGAGTAGGCGGCGCCTTGGGCTAAGGCCTGCGGTTGTAGGTGGAACGTAGGTCGGAGCAGAGCCGGAACAGTTTATTGTGGAACTAAAAAAATAAAAAGGAGTAGATAGCGATATGAAAAAGGCATTTAAGATATTTTCTATTATGTTTGTCATAGAAATAGTGCTGATAGCTATTTTAGATGCTATGGCGTAAGTGAGAAAAATTTCTTCATTAATTTTCTTATGCTTTAGACAAAGCGCTCCCGTCTGCGAAGATCGGAGCACTCGCTTTATGGGATTCATGGTGCGGTAGGTCGGTTCGATTCCGGCGATCTCACACAACATTAAAAACAAAGGAGGAAAGAAAATGAAAGATGGCATTAAATTGCATCCAGAACACGGATTGAATCCGTCTATAGAAGTCTGCATGGTATGTGGCGAAGAGATGGGGATTGCTTTATTAGGGAATGACATCAAGGGGCAGGCGCCGCATCATATATGCACGGGAGAAATATGTGACAATTGCAAAAAGACAATAGATGACGGAGGTTGTTTTATTATCGAAGTCGAGGATGGATCAGATCAAAAGAATCCGTATCGTACAGGGAGATATTGCGCGATAAAGAAAGAAGCAGCAAAGAAAATACTTGGACAGGAACATAGTGTTGTGTACATGGAAAAGTCTGCGTACAGTCAAATAATACCACAAAAATAAAGAAAGATATGTTTACAAAAGAAGAGCGATTATTCATTTGAAAAAAGGTATATGAGGAGATTGAAAGGTTAGAGGATGGGAATTATATATGCGTCATGTTGAGAAATATAGTATTCAGGTTTTTCAGTACTCCTAAAAAAAATAGAATCCTTTTATGGGTTATATTTAGATAAAATGGTGAAGACATATTTCCCGGAATTGGAGGAAAAGAAAAGTATGGCTACAGAACCAGAAGGAAAATGGAGTATATATGGATGGTTTGGCTGTATTGGTCCAGAAACGAAGGAGGTGAGGCTAAATATCGTGAAAGATATTATAAAAGAATTAGAAGGTGATTATATACCACTTTACACAAAAGCGTAAAACAATATACATTTGTACGAAGTATCATACTGGGTATCACCAATACCCTCTACCGGTTGCTCAAAAGTGAGATCGCCGGATTCTTTTACCAAAAACGTTTTTGATTTTACCCATCTTACGTTTTCAAGATGGAACCTTATATCAAAGACCTCTTTTACTCAACCGTTTTGTCCGAAACAAGGGACTTATTGATTCGATTGAGTAAAACAAAGTTAGAAAAGAAGAATATGAAATTAAATAACATATGTATGTTTTACAACATGTATGGTGTAAAATAGTATATAATCGCCAATTAGAATAGTATTTTTGTCAATCTATTTTATTCATCAAGTTAAGTTTTGGGTTTTGGCATGTCGGTTCGTGAGAATAGGCATGTCTATTTCTGTATCATAGAGGGGATGACGCGGCGTGCCGGTATGTATGTGTCGGTTCTGGTTCGATTCTGGGCATCTCACAAACAATAAAGCATAATCATATGGAAGTAAAATAAGACATGATGGGGGAATTTAATGCGAAAGACGCCAATTTCTTATGGCGTCAAATTGGTAGGATTGATGGGGTGATGGAAACTCTGAACCGTACCGAAGGAGAGATGCCGGAAATTATAGCCGGAGTGCTAAAAAGAATAAGAGACGATATAGATAAGTTTGTAGATAATAAAACGAAAGATTATGAGAATATGCAAGAATGATATTATAAAGGCGTCAGCGATAAGTACCGGCGCCGACAGAGGTGTGTTGCTGTGTTCAATAACAGATTCAGGATTCACGTCTATAGCGGGCGTAATATCGGCTGTTAAAGATAAGTTACCAGGCAAAGATCATAAGAAGATGATTTTTGAAATACGGAATGATGGAAGAAACGAATATGGCAGATATAATAATTGTGGAGGAAAAATATGAAATACAGAGGTCTGTTGCTCCCTATGATATTAGCTGCAATGTGCGGAGATGATGCCTTTGTGCTAAATACTAAAAGGGGAAAAGGAATGCAATCTACAGATAGAAGAGAAAAGATTGTCAGAACAGAAAAAGAATTTGATATTAATGGTACTAAAGTAATGGCATACTCAAGAAAGGATGCTATTAAAAGATTAAAACATAAGAAGCAGAAAACGGATTTTATGTTAATGTTAGTTTTTAATTTTTATTGAAAGGAGCGCCGGCCTGTGAAGGTATGCGCTCTTTGTATTTGTATAATGAATAGAACGATAATAATATGACAGATAATAACATAGATGTGAATATCGTACCTGTAAAGAATGGTGCGAAACGTGTTGTGGTATCATATTACCATTATTCACGCAAGGACAAAAATCACATGAGTTCTCAAACGGATTACGTGTGGGAAACAAAGAATGAAGAAATGTTTAAATACTTTGAGGCCAGGAGGACAAAAGTATTTTATGGTCAGATTCGTGCCATGTGTAGATTCTATGGCAAGAAAAATGTACGTAAATACAAAAAAAAATATGATATTAAAAACAACAACCAACGAATTTTGTTTCATTAACGTAAGTTTTTATGAAACAGTAGCAGACCCGCGTCATTTCTTTTCACAGGAATATGATGAGATGCCGGAATATGAAGAAGAATCGGATTTTGATTTTGATTCTTATTACAATAAGTTTATTCCTTTTGTACAGGAATGGGCGAATAAGGTGGGCGAACGCCTTTATGAATATGGTGTGAATAACATAAAGGTAATATCGGTCGGATATCCAAAAGAATACAATTATGGTACTGATTGGATGAATGTAAGGGTAGAGTTTTGTGATGAATGGAGGCAAAAGATGTTATCTAACATTGGTAAGATTGTCAATGATGATAAATGCAGGAAGTATGCGGAGGCTAATTACCGATCGGTATCAGGATACACCTTTTTAGGGCCTGAAGATTTAAATGAATTTGAAAAGGAAATAATAGAAAGAAAGTCAGATTCCGGATATGATGTAACAATATTATTAAATATGTATCTAACTTTGGCTTTTGTAAAAGAATTTGGATTTAAAGCCGGAGAAGCATGGAGTGAAATAACAGAATATGCTTACGGATGTTTGTCGTATTCCGATTTTGCAACAACGGAAACGCTTATACCGGAAGGTTCGGAGTATTTATTCAATGATGTGCATACAGCAGAAGCCGACGAATTATATCATCATGTCCTGGATAAATACGGATGGGCGTGGCGTGATCCGAAATATAAGTCAGAAACAGAATTATGCGCAATGTTAAAATGGGCAAAAGAAAAAGGCTTGACCATTGAAGAGTTAAGTATTTAATTGTTAAACATAAGGCAGTATTGGTGTGTGAGCATAGGTGCTGCCGTTAAAATATTTTATAAGATGAAAAAAGAAGAGATTCAAACTATTTTATACACAATCAAAGAAGGAGACAGTATTAAGATCAAAGTACAAGACAAAAGTGAAGAAATAAGACTGCGGGATCATGTAAGAAGAACGCAGAAATACGGATACAGGTTTTGTTTGTCTCATTTACATGATGGAATTTTCTATCTGGAGAAGTTGGAAGAAGGGGATAAGGATAAATACTATAGAGTAATAAACAGAGGAAATGGAAAGACCGGAGTATAATAAGCTACGCAAAATGGCTAAGACTACTCCAGGTCTGATAGTGGACGAGGTACAAAACATGATGCGTGTATCGCTATACGATAATGGGGAACTTAAGAAGGTGGTAGTGGTAATGAAATGCGATTCTTTTTTACAGTCAAAAAGTAACATGGAAAAGATAATGTTATTATCATCTTCTATAGAAGATAGAAAAAACAAAGAAAAAAATAAAACAAAATCAGAAAATGAACAGAATAACAAAAATAAGAGAAGAAATAGGAAGAAAACAGGTTGATTTAACCTTTTACGGGCGCTTTTGCAGCCTTATCGAAGGTGATAGAAAGATAATACTAAAGGCAATAAAAAACGGTCGTAAGAAGGGCGTAATCGGAGCCATTCAACCTGGGAGACATGACAGAATTTGGACCACATGGTCTATTGCTTTTGATGATCTGAAGGTAGGGGATACAGTAGAGTTCACTACATCCGGAAAATATAATCCCGGATTTCATACTACGGAAACGTATGTAGGATGTGTAGAATGGATAAAAGGATCGGAATGTGCGATAAAAACCGGCAATGGAATGGCGGTAGTATTAATTAAACACGTGGAAAGGGTAGTGAAATGATGGGGTTGAGAGAATTTGTGGAACTTTTTGACAAGAATGAAGTAAAGAATTTGTTTAATGCATTGTCTTTATGTATAGAATACGTAAGGATAGATTTGCATGTATTTAATATAGGTGCCTATGTTACGTGCCTGTACAGTAATGATCTTGAATCGCTTTCACAGACAGAAGGTTGTAATGTGAATATGATAATAGAGGTACCGCACTTATTCGAAGCATTCATGGAATACGCTTCACCGGAAATGAAGTTGTATTACGAAAAACTAACAGAGACAGTATAATATGAAAGAGGAAGTAGAACGGATAAAGAAGTTGGTTGGCATAGATCATAATAGATGGGAGCAGCCTTGTACATGTGATAAATGCAAGAACATGTGTGAGGTTCCTTGTATTGGTACGCCAAAAGACATAGAAGCTATCATAGATGCCGGATACGCTGACAGATTAAAAGAAACAATGTGGATGGTAGGGTATCTTGCAGTGAAAGAAAAACCAATAGCGATGGTCCAGCCAACAGTGAAAGACGGGTGGTGCGCATTCCGCCGGCCGGACGGTCTATGCGAGCTGCATGACCGTGGACTGAAGCCGACCGAGGGAGTTCTGGCTTCTTGTAAGATGATTGAAGAAGACAATATTCCAACATATGAAACGTCTGTACTTAGAGCAGTAGCTCATGAGTGGGTTAAGGTGGAGAACTTCGAAAATGTAATGAAGGTCGTTTTTAAATTTTTGCATGAAAATGAACGTGGAAAATAAATTAGATAAAGTGGTTAAGATCCTAAAAGAAAAAGGATTTGTAGTATATAGAAAGGGTGGGAAAGAGCCAGGTGTGTTTTACGCTAAAGAAGGTGACAGTCGAATAGGGTTCGTTTATCCTAATAACGGATATATATATGACAGAATAAAAATGTGGTCTTTTTCAAGAATGTACAAACCACATAAGAAAACCGGATCTTCGTGCTTAATGTGTGTCAGCGACAAATTTACGATAGAGAATGCGATTAAGAACATAGAGGATAGACTGTGGGTAAATTGCATAAAAGACGGTAGCAGAAAACGACCGGAAGAATATAAAAATATAAGAGAATTTGTTGGTAGCTTCACTAAATTCTACGGCTCTGTAGAATTAGTTGAAGTTAAGTAGTTTTCCATGTAAGTTAGTTGCCGGAACTGGTCTGTGAAGATAGGTGTCGTTTTTTTTATTCAAGGAAGGAGGACAAAGATGGAGAAAATAAGAATAGAAGTAGACAAAGTGATATTATACTATATGGATCGGGTAGACCCTGGCGGGAACCTATACCGGTTCTATGTATATAAAGATATGGCATCTGAAATAGAATACTTTTGTACGGAAGAGGCAGGTAATATGACTATACCAATCGGAGAAGGAAAGTATATTGAAATCGTGCCAAGGGAAATAGTGAAAATACCAGTAAGGGGATACAGAAGGCTTGCTGGAATATGGAATTGTGAGACATGTAACGGGAAAGGCTGGTATAGGCTTTTTAATTATTTCAAATACAAGCCAGACATATGTTATATTAAAAACATAGGGTGTGATAAAAATGGAAACACAAGATATGAGATATCATTATTTAATGCCACTATGAATGTGACAAGGTATTTTAATCTGTGGAGAATGAAGCCAGGGATGCATGCTATGATAACAAACGAGTACGGAGTCTTGGATATTATAAAAGAAAAATTCGATAACATAAATATAGTGGAATATAGTGGAATATGGATCTAAACAAAAAGAGTAGAAAAGATTATGAGAAGTATCTTAACTCAATATCTCCAGATAGAGACGATGAGGCATGGATCATTGGAGGAAAGAACAGGTATTGCGGTAGAGAGAATTATGGTACTATGATCAAAAGGTATGACCCTATTGGTTTTAATGTAGGGTACAGAGAGTGGGTAGAATAGCCAGGGTAAGGCGGCGCCTGCCCTGCCATGAGATCGTCCTGGCTGTCTGTGGCCAGGACCGTACATTACTCAGATAGTGAACGACGAAAACAATACAAATGTTTGTTAATTATGAGAGTAGAAGATTTAACGAAGTTTGAAGGAGAATGTCCTAACATAGTCGTATTTGGTACATATATGGATATTAGGGCTCCATTAACGAAGAAATGGAAGAAAATTATTAACGAGAGAGGAGATAAGCCAAACACGTATCATAACAGTTTGATTAGTTATATCTCAGAGCAGATCGCGTTGTCCGGATTCAACATGAAAAGCATCGGGAACCTCTTAATAAAGGGAATCGTTTTTAATCAAAACGATTACTATAAGTATAACGACGTAGGAGGATTCCCGGCAACTATCAACGATTTGGGATATTGGGATAAAAACAGGGTAGAGCTAAATGAAGATTTTCACACTGTTAGGCTGTTTAATACAGTAAGTGTATACGGATTGATGTTTGGACCCATAAAACAAAATAATTTCATTACGCTGGAAAACGATATAATGCAGATTAATGTTGGCAGCATAACTTACATTTAAAGAGATAAATCATGAAGCTATTATACTTAGTAGAGTCAGGAAAATTGAAGTTTCTTGTCTTCGACGAAATGCCTGATAAAATTAACACAAAGTACGGAGATGATACCATTATTGGAAGGATAGGAGGTATATTCTATGATTTCCTTGCAAAGAGAAATGAGAGAAGAGAAGCTTTCGGAGGTAGAAAGTTCGATATAGTACTTGACAACGGGGAGATAGAGAAGTGTGAAGGGCAATGGTGGGATGCGGTGACAGACAGAGCAAGAGAAGAATTGGAAAAAGAGGGAAATCTACTTTCTAAAATGGTACTGATTGGTGTTTCTTCAGTAGATAGATTATTGGATTGCTATGTGTATTATGGGTTATGGGCATCCAAAAGTAAGATTGAAGAAATGATAGCTGACTACAAAGGTCGTATATATAAGTATTACGAATTTAAGGAAGAGGTTATTAATAAGATAAATGAGACCCGTAGAAAATCATATATTCAATCTTGGAAAGAACGGATAATACGATCTGGGATGAGGCAGAAAGGGAAAGACGTGTTTGAATCACCGGATGGACTGTATCTCAAGATAGTATATGAGAACAAAGCGTTTGTGCCATATAGACCTATAAAAGAAACCCAGGATTTACCTATAGATGCAAAGCACATACCGCTTCTTACAAGGATATTTGGAAAGAACATACCTGCGGAGATAGGAGGAGGTAAGATATTTATAACTACTGGAAAATATGCTGTGAATTTTTGGTGCTGGGAAAAGTAAGCATAATGCAAAAAGAAGATTAAAATAATAGCTTATGACATTTCGAGAATTTATGCAGGAGAACGGCTATGACCTGATAACTACCTTTTGGGAAGATTTCAGCATAGCCGACAAGTACGGTGTAGCAGGTGTCAAAGATACCTACAAACGTGCATTCAGTGAATGGGAAGACGATTATAAGTTTTTCACGGAATTAACGCTCGTATTGAATCATAAAATCTGGCAACATTATGAAAGCAATCGCAAACTGGCTGCATTGTATGACCGGTTATGGCGAGAAGCTGACGAGTATGCCATGAACAACTTTAAGGGAGAGGAACTTGATTATTATTATAAAATAACAGATTAATATTATGACAGCAGCAGAAAAATTGCGTATGGAAATAGCGCAAGAAGCACCATTCAGTAAAGACGAATTTATTAGTAAAATCTCTCGTCTAATTAAGGCGTATGGATATGCAAGTTTTATTTGCGACAAGCATATTCGAGAAACCGATGTATCGCCTAACGGTAACACGATCCGTATGGCACATGAACAGGTGGCAATTGATTTTGCTCGTTCTGAGGGTTTCTTAGTATCATACAAACATAACAGTTATGGTGTCAGATACATAGTATTTACTTTGTAATTTAAATTATCATGAGAGTAAGGTGATTGATATGGAAATATGTGGAATCAATGAGTAAAATGGTTATAAAAAACACGATTGTAACAGATAACTTGATAATATTCAGTGACGGATTTGTTTGGAAAAGATTGTCCAACGAAAAAGCCTACAAGATATGGGTGTCGGCAGAAAATGAAGATTTTGAGTTATACAAGGTGAGGGTAGATGATGAGTCTGAGTCATTAATAGAGAATCTTGAAGACTTGCAGAAGGCCTTTAAACAAGGTCATCATGTATGCATAGAAGTAGGTAAGCTACCATATAGCATAAGTTTGAATTACTTACGAAATCTACAAGAGTTATCGGTGGAAGCTGTGGATTATCTATCAGGACTAAAAGAATGTAGCAGAGAAGAGTCATTTAACATCATTCAAGAGTGGGCTAAAGAGTTTACGGAAAAATATGAAAATTATGATTTTAATGGTTCATACTATGATGTAATAGATGTATTTATTGATGAGAAGTTAAAAACTATTTAAAATATAAAAAACATGGAAGAAGGACTTATTACAATAAAAGAAGTAGGGAATTATCGTATAAAAATATACTATGATACTGACAGTACATGTCCTTGTGAAAGTTGGGATATGGCAGCATGTTTCTTATGGGAATATAGCGGTTCATCCCGACTGCAAGATGTGTGCGATCGGAGAGAAGTATTTGGTAAATACGGAGATAGCCAACACTCGCTTATAGATGCACTACATAAACTTATTAGTGAATATGTTAAATGGAAAGACTTGCTGAATTATTTTAAGAAAGGCAAGATTGACGGTTATCGACTGAGATATGATAACAGTGATAAAATGTGGTATTATAAAGAAATTTTTAGCATTTCTCCATCAGATCTTCATACGTATGATTATACGTATGAATTTATAGAAGACTTAGGATGTGAAGAATTGATTCAGATTCTTTCAGACTTAGGCAAAGATATATTTGTCAAAGAATGGTCCACAACAGGATACAGTCAAGGGGATTATGTTAAAGGTATAGCTTTCTGTACAAAGGAGAGGTACACAAAAATGGTTAGTAATAATACTTCCGATTGGAAAACCCAAATTGGCAAATTGATTGATGATGAAGTGAAATCCATAGGTATGTGGATACGGGGAGATGTAAAGGGGTATGTGCTTGAAAAGAAAGTGAAATTTGTCAAGAAATACAAAGATGAATCCAGGGAGGATGAAGAGGGAGAAGAATGGGAAAAGGTTGATTCCTGTTGGGGTTATTATATGGAAACAGACGAATTGATAGAAGAAATAATGAAAGAACATAACCTGGAAGAATAAGGAGATGGGGAGATCACGAGGGAGTCTAAATCGGTACGAAAACGATTTGCTAACCGCTGGATGTCATAGGATAGCATATAACGAAATGGAGAGAATAGCAAAACAACTGGGATGGGTTTAAGTAACCCATCTTGTTTTATTGATTACATAATTAAAAATAAAAAGATATGGAAAATCCAATTATTGTTCCGTTTGATTTAAATACGGCGAGAAAAATTAAAAGCGGAGAAATAGAAGGTTCAGTATTAATTGGTAATATTAAAATAGAATTTGTATATGAGTCAAAAGACTGTGCAGATCGTTATAATTTACTTTTTGTAAAAAAAGATGAATCTGGGATAAGTGCTATATATGCCGATACAGAAGGTCGTACTTTTTTCAACAACGTTCTGGAATTGGAAGTAGAGGCTGGAGCGTATTTTAAGAAAGGAGATGTATTAATAAGCACGCTTGGGAACCCATTTATATATAATGGTATTATTAATAGAGAAGGAGATATGGGATGCATATATGGTATATCGGCATATGGCGAGATTACATCTGAAGAAGTTCCAATATGGACAAGTGTGTGTGGTGAGGATAAATCCAAGTATGTTAGATTAGCCACAGAGGAAGAGAAAAAATCTTTTGCTGAAAGAATTGCTAATACAGAAAACCTTAAAAAAGCAGGAATAATTAAACAATATCTAAGTGAGTACGAATACTTGCTGACTAAAGAAAAGAAATGCGATTTTAAGCCATTCGATCAAGTCTTGGTGAGAGCAAGCAATTTGGGAAATTGGAATCTACACTTATTTGCCAGAGTAAGAGAAGAAGAATACAAATATGAATGCTTGGGAGGTTTGAGATACAAAGAGTGTATTCCATACCAAGGAAATGAGCATCTTTTAGGAACTAATAAAAATGGATAACAAATATGAAAACAATAACATACGAAGGGGTGCAGCATGGAGACTGGGTGAGATGTGTCTTATTTCTGTTATGGCTTATTTTTACATTGTTATTATCATCAACTGTCATAGGATTGGTTATAAGCGTGAGTGATGAATGGCAGGAAATGGGTGACAAAATAATAGATAAACTTTAATAAAATATGAATAAGAATATAATCAACAACGCTCAACTTTTAGAGATTAAAACTAAGATTAGACAACTTGGGACAATGATGAATGCATATCAATGCAGGTTTGTGGTTTCTTCGGGTCAATTGTTTTTTGTGGATGATGAATATGCTGGAACGGTTAAACTGACTAATCTTGATAATGGAGAATCTAACATATCATTCCCTTCATGTGACGATGGATTGATAATCAATCCAGCCGATAAGCATATTAAATAATTTCAAAACTAAAAATATTTAAATTAATTAAACAATAATAAGACATGAAACAAGATATAGAATATGCTGTTCCTCTTTTTTAAAGCTGGTGCAGAGTGGCGCATTAACAGCGTATGGCACAAACCGAGTGACATAGCTGAACCAGGAAAGGATTGTTTGGTTGAACACATGGATATAGACGGAAATGTCTGCATTTGTATTGATTGGCGTTCTGAATATGAATGGGTAAAATCTTGCTATTACAACAAGATTTTGCGTTGGGCATACATCAAAGATTTATTACCCTAAAACAAGATAAACAATATGGAAAGCGAAAAGAAGAAAATATGAAAGGTTATGACTGACAGAGAACCTCTTGAAGAAAACAATAAGATGTTAAAGGAAATTCTAAGTTTTGTGAGAAAAGTTGATTCTGCTGAATACAGGGATCATCAAGACTTTATGGAATTTCTTAGAAATGTGGCAGCCGATATATGGGTGGAATATACGGAGCCTGAACAAAGAGGTAGATTGTTTAATTTAATAAATAAAAAGAAATGAAAACAGTTTTTGATTTAAGCAGAGATGAGATTGTGGCATTGACAGACGAAGAGATAAGTCTGTATATAGACAAAGAGCTTGTTGGTAAGGGTATTCCAATTGAAGCTAAAAATTGGAATATAAAGAACGAAAAAGAAGTCGTGTATCCAAGAACGGGAGTTCCAGTATTTATGTTAAAAGATGTCGGCATCGGTTTTAGAACCATAGAAGGTGCAACTGAGGTGGCTAATTTGCTTGTTAAATATAATGCATTTAAAATAGAATCAAGGTTTCTGACAGGATCGTATGAACAGTTTTGGATCATAAAAGAAAGTGTTTGCCCGGCTATTAAAGGGGAAGCGGGGTATAGCAAAGAAGAGTTTGATAAGGTAAACAAGGAAAACCAAGATCCAGAATTGGAAAGTATAAATTCCTTCAATAACACTTTGAAAAATGCCAATGAAATTAAAGACAGGGTGTTGAGATACGTGTACAACATAAAACAAGAGCGTTCATATAACAATGACCTGGTTGGCATCTTTGAAAGGTATAAAGATATAGCAGACGGTGATATGGAGGTAGCTATGAATTTTATTAAGGAGGCCTATCCATTCAATGAAGAAACAGAATCGTTTATCAGGAAAAAGTTTGACATGCCTATGCCGGACGAATCAAAAGAGTAGTAATTAAGCTAAATTAAATCATTTTGAATCTTTTTTATTATCAAAAGACATATCTTTGTCCAAAAAACAAACAGAATGGAAGAAAAAGAGATAAAAGAAGCTATGATTGAAGCCCTGACGCACTTAGAGGGGTGTAAGTATTTCGTAGCCACGATAGTAAATGAAGAGGAAAGAAGATTTGAGATGAGCCTAAGAATGTCGCAGCATCAATTGGCGTTAATTATAAAAGGCATCTTATCTAATAATGAGATGATGATGATGGATGTTTTGCAGTGGTGTTCTGAAAGATTTAAAAATAGTATAGAGAAAGGAAAGAAATCAACTAATTAAACATTAGTACAATGAATCGCTGGTTTGAAATTACGGTAAAAGCCGAGATTGATAATATCGAGAACGGCAAAAAAAAGAAAGTAACTGAAAAGTATTTGGTAGATGCCTTGTCTTATACAGAGGCAGAATCAAGATCTTTAGAGATTTTCAAGGGTTTATTTCAAGTGTTCGACATTATTAAAATAAATCCTATTAAAGTGTCGGAAATCTTCTTCAACGGAGAAGCTGAGTACTGGTATAAGTGTAAGGTGAATTACATTACACTGAATGAAAAGAAAGGTAAAGAAAAGAAAACGCCATGCTATATGTATGTCCAGGCCGGCAATCCTAAAGACGCCGAAGCTGTGTTGACTAAAGGTATGCAGGGTACGTTGGGAGACTGGAATTGCGAGTCTATTGCAGAAACGAAAATCATTGAAGTGTTTAAATACGATCTGCGAAAAGGCGTAGAAAAATTGGGAGAAAAGAAAACTGATGAGTGATGTTGTTTCCCGTGTAGCACTTGCAATAGCAATTGTATTATTGGTAGTGGCAGGTGCTACTTTGCTGATAGTGATCAATACAGAAGAAGTGCCAAGATGGTTAATGAACTTACCATATACGTTGTCTTTAACGGCGGTATCCTTTTCAACTATATCACTTATATCGAGATATTATAAAGAGTGGAAAAGAAATTGTACGTCTGCGAAAAATGCGGACGAAAAGTAATGATAAGAAGTCATGGCTTATGCCAGGCTTGCAGGAGCAAAGAGTTGACTCCGAAGAAAAAAGACAGAATTACATCCATTAAAAACAGCAGCAAGAAGAAAAAGTTAGAGAGCCCGGATTTATCCGGGTTTTTTCGTCTTATGCTGGAAGAGTTGAATACTATTCGAATGTCTATGACCGGTAAGGCTATTCATTTTCCTACAGTATGTAACGTCTGTCACATACTTCCGAAAAGGATATATAAGTCGGTTGCTACTTGCAGGGATAATATAGTTTTCCTTCATGAATCGGAGCATACGGTATTCGACATGTATCTTGACCGGATGGAATTTGATAAACTTGAAACAGAATTTCCTTTTGTATGGAAGTATGCGGTAAAGAAGGTGCTGGATATGGAAAGCAGGGGAATGATTAAAGAAAGAGGTAGATTAATTATTGAACTAATTGACAGATATGAGAAAACTTTATAAAATAAGAATAGAAGCTGACAATGAAACTATCTTTTATGCTCACATACAGAGAGAGAGTTATGGTAAGGATATAGCTATCGCAGTGAAAGATAAAGATAAAGATGAAGTGGAAACAGTGTTACATTGTATTAAAGAAGAATTGATTAGAGGAAGATCATGAAAGAGAAAATAAAAATATTGACAGATTTAGGGTTTACACCTATGGTGGAAGGAGAAGGAAATACGTTGTTTAGAATGAACGATGTTGTAATGTCGGTGTCAGATCCTAACCAAACACCAGAGCAGTTGAAGAAGGAGGTTATGTCTTTAATAAAGAACAGAGACATAGCAGAAAGAGGCGGACAGGTTCCAGTAGTTGAAGAGCCGGCGCCTGAGCCAGAGCAGGCCCAGAAGGAGGAACCGGAAGCTCCGGCGGAGGAAGCCGCTCCTAACCCTGGAGAAGAGGATTCGAATCCGTTTACAGAAAATCAGGAAACGTTAGAACCGTTTTATATCTGTGATGAGTTAAAGAAGATCGAGACTCCCAAATTCGTAAGATTGACATTAGACGGTAATCGTTTTTATGTAAGAAAGATGGACGATGGGACAGCCAAGATATACGCCTCGGTAACAACCATGATCAGGGACGGATTCGTAGATGACAAGACGGCTCTTCAAGAATGGAGACAGGAGATGAGGATGATTGGTCGCAATCCGGAAGAAGTGTCAGAATATGATGCAGATAAAGGAACGATCATGCACTACCTATACGGATTGTACTTGACGGGTAGAGATATGGTCTTAAATCGAAGTTTTATAGTTAAGACGGTGCAAGAAGGCAAGCTTAAGATATCGAAAAAGAATCTTGACAAATTCTTTGGTAGCATAGATGATCTTGACGATATGATTGTCAGAGTTATGAAGTTTGCTAAGTTTTGTTCGGAGTATAAGGTTAAGCCGATGATGATTGAAAGAATATTATCATTAGAAGATTATTTGGTAGCTACGCCGATAGATGCGATGGTTAAAATGACATTCAAATACAAAGAAGAAGGTTATTTTGGAGCCGTGTATCAAAGGGCTACGGGGCAGTTCAAAAAAGGAGATCCGAAGAAGGAAGTGAGAGAAGTGGAGAAAGAAGAGATTGTTATCTTAGATTTTAAATCAGGTGACATACGAAATGAACATGCTTTTCAATTGGAGGCTGAAAGGAGAATGGTTAAAAACTGGTACGGAATTGATGCACGTATTATGAATTTTTCTCCAAAAAGCACGAACAGTAAAGGTTATACGCTAAAAGAATGGTCTGATAAAAATGCTGCTATGGAGAAGGCAGACTGTGTATTCCAACAAGGGATGTTGAATCATATCAGAAAAGACAAGAGGTTCAAAGTGAGAAAGGGAGTGCTGAATATCAATAAGCCGTACAATGAAGAGGATCATATTGTCGTATATGATATTGCTGAGGAAATGTCTAAAAGATTTGTAATATAAATAAGCATTATGCTTGATTTTAGAAGATACGAAAACGTACCCCGGTTTCAACTTGACCGCAGGCCCGGCAGGAGCCGACTGAAGCTAACCTGCCCGGCTTGCGGGAAAAGCCGGTGCCTCACTCCTTATATTGATGTGGCAACAGGTCAGGTTGTTGGCAACGAGTTCGGAAGATGCGATCATGAACGGACTTGCGGTTACGATAAACGACCTACCGGTAAGGATGTAGGTGACAAAGATCTTTGGATTTCGGGAAATAAGTGTATAAGAGCTTATCGTCCTCCTGTAAATCCTGACGTTGTAAATTACATACCTTTTAGCGAGTTTGAGAGGACTGTGGTTCCAGATGATAGAAATACTGTATTTAGATTTTTATCGTCTCTATGGGGAAAAGAAAGGGTATCTGACGTATTTAGAAGATATCATGTCGGAACAATGGACTTATGGGGATGGAAAGGGTGTTGTATATTCTGGCAGATAGATAAGGACTTTGTATGTAGAACTGGCAAGATCATGGACTTTTATATAAAGACCGACAGCCAGGGGAATGAGATTGATGTAAAAAGAGTGAAAGAAAAAGACGGTGACAATGAGCGGCCTCATGTTATGTTTTATCACTCGTTGCATGCAAGGGACTTCTTGTTTAGACAATGCCTGTTCGGGGAGCATCTTCTAAGCCAGTATCCGGATAAGGTGGTTAATCTGGTGGAATCAGAAAAGACGGCTATTATATGCGCTGTGAATAAACCAGATGAATTATTTGTGGCCACCGGAGGGTTGCAGAATCTAAGGCCGGAAGTGATAGATGTTTTAAAAGATAGAAAGACTGTAGCTTTTCCGGACAAAGGACAAGCATTTGAGACATGGAGTAAAAAGATAGATGGGATGATGATGAAGTCAAGGATAAAAGTATCAGACTATCTTCAAAATGTTGAAAATGTAGGAGACGGAGATGATGTGGCAGATTTGATAATTAATAACAAGGTAAAAGAGAAATATCATAAGCCTGGATGTTTATATTAAGAACAAGAAGAAAGAAGAGGATCGTGAATGGGTTGCAAACATCACCCACAACATGAACAAGATGGCACAAAGGATATTCGTATCGGAAAATAAAGAAACGCTGTACGATTATGTTTGGAGACCAGAAGAATTGTATAAAGAAATATATACCAATGAGATGAAGAATGTACTTACAAAAGGTATATGTATTATGATCTCTAAGAGAAAAAAGTCTTTTGAGATACGAGCCGGAAAACGGATGGGGGTCTTATGATTCATTTCTTAAGTTTCTTATCAAATACAAAGAGGCGTGTGAAGATCATCCGGGTTATATAATTGAAGCAAGTAGATAACAACATGGAAAATTATAAAAATACTTTAAATGAGGTAGTGGTGATCGAATCGTCACCAGAAACGTATTTTGTTTACGCTATTCGTAATGCTATTCGTATCTCTAAATGCGCGTATCCGACAGCCAAGAAAGTAATTTTCAAAAGAGAGGACGTAGAGGTAGAGATCTCAGAAATGGAAACTGAAAGCAGTTTGTATGAAAAGTTTAAAGAAAAACAAAAGAATAGGGTATGGAACTTAATGAGCGCCAACAACGGGTTTTAAGAGGCGAAATTTGTCCTTATTGCGGAAGAGAAACTGAGCTGGTAAATGCCGATAAAATATATAGCAGAAAAGGCTTAGGGATGGTTATGATGTGCAAACCATGCAACGCTTATGTCGGTGTTCATGAATCAGGGCCGAATAAGGGAAAAGCTAAAGGCCGGCTTGCGGGGCCATCACTGAGATCTCTTAAGATAAGAGTCCATGCCGAACTTGACAGACTATGGTCTACGCCGGAGGAACGGAAAAGGATATATAAAGATTTATCTGAATTTCTCTCTATACCGGAAGAATACACACATATAGGTATGTTCGGCGAGAAGACGATGGGAAAAATCTTTCAGTTCTGTCATGTAAACAAAGAACGATCAGGTTCGAGAATAGAATGGCATAAACCTGGAGATAAGTGCCCTAATAAAAACAATCAAATAGTGTCAGGCAGTAGCGCATGTAGAGGATGTCCTGAGTATCTTCATGATGAGGAAGACGGATATGTCTGGTGTGATCCTGATATGAGCTACGGCAGGTTGAAATAGGGCGCGAATTGCCTATCTTTGTGCTATTAATCAAAAAAATATAAGCACATGGGCAGATCAACAGAGTACTACAGGACTCATCCCGAAGCCAGGAAGAAAAAGGCTAAAAAGGACAAGGAGATAAATGCCAGACCGGAACAGAAAGCCAAACGCCGAGAGCTTGGTCGTAAAAACTACGAAACGGACAAGAAGAAGGGTAAGGGCTGGAGAAAAGGAAAGGATTGTTCTCATACCAAGAACGGTCTTAGGTATAAATCAGTAAAAGCTAATAGGGGATCCCAATCGGATACGAAAGGTGACAAAAATGCAAGAGGATCTGAAAAATAAAATAGATATAAGAAGGATATTTAAAACCTCTAAACAGGTTATGGAAGAGGCGTATGAGAATATCTTGAAATACAGGCGGGGAGAGCTTATCCCCGCTAAAACCGGATACGATTATATTGATGAGGCTTTGCTTGGAGGTATTTTTCCTCAGCACGCTATTGCCATAGGAGCCCGGCCATCTGTAGGTAAATCGTATGTGGCCCAAAAGATATTGGAAAATGTGATGAATCCGATGATCAACCCGCAAGCAGAAGATTATTTTCTTGTTAATTGCGAGTTCGAAATGAATCCTCAAGATCTTCTTCTTCGTAGAATGAGCCAGGATATGAAAAAGCGAGCTCCTGAAATATTAAGAAGGCAAGATTCTAATACAGTAGAAGAGATGAGGATGTTTGAAATCCTTCAAGGTGAAATCAGGAATAATATAATATACATCGATGCTCCGTGTACGGTAAAAGAGTTTGAGGCGGCTGTGTATCATATAGCTACCAAACACAAAGACAAACGTCTTATAATATTTAAAGTCGATCATATTGCTTTGATAAAAAGAATGGGGTTAGATCCTAAGTCGGCTATAGATGATTTGGTGGCGGTTATGAACGAAGCTAAATTAGTATATAAAAACATATTTTTCCTCATCATATCCCAATTCAACAGAGAGATAGAAGGAAGGATAAAAAGCCCACAAGAGCAACCTCCGCGTCTTTCTGATTTTTACCAATCTGATACGCTGGGTCAGTTATGTACGTTAATGATAGGTTTGCACAATCCTCGTAGGTACGGGCTGGATAAGTATATGATATTTGGGAAAGATTGGTATCAGACTCTTGATAGGTTTAAAACTGAAAACAAAACATCATTCAGGACAGCCGGACTTGTGTTTCATCATATACTGAAGGTAAGGCAAGTTAGTATGGAAGAGCTTACTAATACAATCCACCCAGAGATACTGCCGGGACATGGATGGATGTACGGGGAGGGAGGGACGAAGTTCGTGAACCCCAACCAGCCGCCGACGCCGCCCAAGCTCTATACTGTGGAAGACGTTACGAACAATCAAGATCAAGAACAAGAGGTAAAGGAAGAACAATCAGTATATTAAAAAAAAGAAACGGATGAGACTTACCATAGAAGAAAACGAATACCTGATAAGTAAGTTCCTTTTGGTTCTTACTGAGTTCGCAGGGGATGAAAGAGAGATGTTTTTAATCAATTCCATACACGACAAGGCGGTGGCGGATATGAATTATCGTCTTCCGTCTTTAATAAGCAGAGAACGCAAAAGACGAGTTATTGAGCTCCTTAAAGAAGGAACCAGAATAATCAAGGACTTTTCCGGCTATGCAGGTGATATGGGTATGATTAACGAATACGATCGTTTAAAGAAAGAAATAGGAACCGTCCAAGATCAGCTTGGTGACGTAGAAGGTCAACTTCGGGCAGCCGGCGAAGTAATCAAAAAAGAGCTTGATATGATTGCTGACCGAATCAAAGAAGATCTTCTCGACCGAGAGCTGGCTAAAAGTAATGCCGAGGCTGAAAGAAAAGCCAAAGTGGATCCAAGATACGAAGTGGCTTTAGGTGATTACAAGGAGATGCTGGAAGTGATTTTTACAACCAGAAACAAGTATTCTACGGTAGATTCTGTACATGACGATCTTCGACAGTCGGTATCTACCGGTAGAAATTCGATTATCAAAGAAGGATACAACAGTTAAAAACAAGGAGGAAATATGGAAAAGAAGGAATTTAAAATAGGAGAAGTGTTTGATGCCGGACTTGTGAGATTAAAATGCGTGGAACCTACGGCACCGGATGCAGGATATGAAGGATGTATATTTAATTACTTTACATGCGGGGCAGTGGGTGTGGTTGCAGGTCCGTGTAATCACGCGGAGAGGGAGGATAACAAGGATGTTATTTTTATTAAAGCTGATTAGGCATGTACATCAATTTCAGACAACTTGCAGCATCAGACATGACTCCTAATGATCTCGCTAATCTTCTTGCCATAAGACAGAAGGATTCGGTTATGATCGAAGCCATGCCGGAAGAAGATGCCGGGAGGTATATAGAGCTTGGCCTGGTTGAGAAATTAAAATCAGGCGTGATGAGATTAACCAGCAAAGGAACGTCTTTTGTGAATTATATAGAGACACCGGAAATGACAGACGAGGTTCTGGAAACGTTGAAGATTATGATAGGAATGTACGAATCATATTCAAAAGACATAGGTATCAGCAGAAAAGAAGCGGAATCCAGATTGTGTTGGTTTATGGGTAACACCTCATTTAAGAAAGAGGTCATACTTCAGGTAACAGAATCTTATATAGCAGAGTCAGGAGATTACACAATGAGCTTATGTAACTTCATATGGAAACCGCCTTCTCAGGCTTTTTCAGTCCATATGAACCTTAAAAACTCAAAGCTCTTTGACTTAATAGCTGAAAAATTTAAGATCGCTACCGAGCCTTATTTGGAGTCTAAGAAGAATAAGGAAATGGATTGGTTGTTTGCCGTATCTAAATTGCCTACGCCGCCGGCTAAAGGAAATCCGGATTATTTGTTTACCGGAAGTTCGGAAACAGACAAAGAGAGGTTGAAAAACATAAAAACGTATTTATTTAATAAAATTAGAAAGCAATGGAAAAAGTAAGAATCAGAAAGATAATAGAGGATATAATTATTACTCAGTTTCTTAATTCGGAAATAGATATAGTTCATGAAGAAGATGTGACGTTTAAAGAACTTGGATTAGATTCTGCTGATCAAATTGAACTGGAAGTGATGGTGGAACAAAAATTCAATATTGTTATTATTGATTATGATATGGAGACCATCAAAGATATGACTGATCTTGTTTACAAAATAATAACAGAAGGGTATGGGAAGTGATATAATTTTATGCATGGCTTTAATAGCATCATTTGCTTTTGTTATACAGTTTTTGTTGTTGATATTAGGATCTGATCTGGATACGGATATTGACAATGCTTCTGATTTAAGCATGTCTTTATCAGACATCATATCATTTAAGGGTATAACACATTTTATTCTTGGATATAGCTGGACTACCTACTTTTCGGGTTCTCATTTAGTAGGGGTTGTGATAGGGTCGTTTTTCTTTATCGTTTTGTTTTACGTATATAAGTTACTTCTTGAGTTAAAGCAAGAAATGGTGTACGAATGTCCGGAAGATTTAAATGGCAGAGAGGTGGAGATAGTATTTAGATCAGGGAAGAATCATTATATGGTAAATATTTCGAAAAATGGAAGACAGGAGCAAATGAGAGTAAGATGCTTGTCTGGAAAAACTTACAAAAACGGTGACAAGGTGAATATAAAATACGAAGAAGGAGAACTAAGTATCTAATTTTTTTTATCAACAATTAAATTTTAAAAGTTATGACAACAATAATGTACGTGTCAGCTATCTTAGCTGTAGTGATTATTTTGACAATCATCGGAGTCTTATCAAGGTATCGTAGATGTAAGCCTAATCAGGTCTTGGTCGTTTATGGTAAGACAGGTGGGGAAAAGAAATCGGCGAAATTATATCATGGTGGAGCGGCATTTGTCTTGCCTATTATTCAAAGCTATGATGTTTTGTCAATGGAGCCTATGCAAATAGATTGCGAGCTTACCGGTGCTTTGTCATCTCAGAATATTAGAGTAGATGTTCCTACGACTATTACAGTAGCTATCAGTACAAATCCAGAGATCATGCAAAATGCGGCAGAAAGACTTTTGGGAATGGATACCGAATCTACTGAAAATCTTATTACGGACATCGTTTACGGTCAGATGCGTTTGATTATTGCTGAAATGACAATCGAAAAACTTAATTCTGGCAGGGATGAGTTTTTGGATAAGGCGAGAAAGAACATTGATAACGAGCTTAACAAGTTAGGTCTTTACCTCCTGAACATCAACATCAGTGACATCAGAGACGAAGCCGGTTATATTATGAACCTTGGTAAGGAAGCTGAAAGTAGGGCTCTGAACGAGGCACAGGCTAATATCGAAGAACAGGAGAAGCTGGGTGCTATTAAGATTGCTGTACAGCAGAAGGAGGAAGAAACGGCTGTGGCTAATACCAAAAAAGAACAAAAGATTCAAATTGCTTGTACTGAAAAAGAAAAGGAAACGATAGTAGCTGAAACGAAGAAAGAAAAAGAAATAGCTTTAGCTTTAACCGATAAAGAGAAACAGATCGGTGTAGCTCAAGCAGATAGAGACAGGGCTGCGGTTATCGCAAAAACTTTAACCGACAAGGAATCGGCGATCGTAAGATCTAAGGCAGAACTTGAAGTAAATAAAGCCGAGGCTGAAAGGATGGAAGAAGTCGGAAAGAATAAGGCTGAAGCTGACAAGGAAGCAGCTATAGCAATACAAGACTCTGAAGCTCAGATTAAGAAGGCTGAGGCTGAGAAAAATGCGTCTATAGGATACAACAATGCCCAGAAGGAGGTTGCTGTGTCAGTATCAGAACTACAGATTATCAAAGCTCAATCAGAAAAGAAGGCTGGAGAAGAAAAAGTTAAATCGGAAGCGGCTGTAAAAACGGCAAAAGAGCTTGCTGATAAAGAAGTGGAAGAAGCTAAGGCTAAGAAAGTTTAGGCTGCGCTTAAGGCTGAAAAGATTGTGCCGGCTGAAACCCAGAAGGAAGAGGCTATCTTACAAGCTGATGCCGAGGCCGAGAAGATCAAACGCCGGGCTGAGGCTGAGGCAGCAGCACATTTGGCAAAAGCTGAGGCAGAGGCAAAAGCTATTCAGATGAAGCTGGAGGCAGAAGCCGAAGGTAAGAAAAAGTCGTTAATGGCAGAAGCCGACGGATTTAAGGCTATGGTGGAAGCAGCAGAATCCAATCCTCAGATCGCCATCCAGTACAAGATGGTTAATCAGAGGAAAGAAATTGCTGGAGAACAGGTTAAGGCATTTGAGCACATTAACCTCGGAAATATCACAGTATTTGACGGCGGTCAGAACAGTACCGGTAATTTCCTTAACAATGTTGTCAAGACCGTCGCTCCGGCATTGGGAGTCATTGATCAGCTTCCGATTGCAGATACTTTAAAGAAGCTAAAAGGAGATGACAAAAAATAAATACAATGACCCAAGGTTACACTTGGGCCTAATTGAAGAAATAAAAGCAGTATTTATAGATTTCATGCCAGCAGGAATAGTGATTTTTAGTGCTTTATTGATTAATATATTTTTAATATGGATTTTGGACAAGATTTAGAACCAGAAGAACTGACCAAGCATTATGATCAGTGTTATGGAATTGATTTTGAAACAGAAGAAGAGGAGGATGAAGAGTATGACTGATGAGGAATTTGTATTGGATAATAAGAAAAAGGTTATTGTAAGAAAAAGAATATCTTATTTAAACAAAGGGGATAAAGTGTGGATCGTGTCTTCCGACGGGTATCTGCTACACACGGACGTAGTTAGAGCCGAACGCGGACGGTCTTATGTGGATATAGATGGGATTCTGTATTGGAAGCGAGGATTAGATGGCAAGCATCGTAATCGTAATAACTACATGCAGTTTGCCATGACACCAGAAGACGGTAAGAAGTATGTCGTATATTACCCGGAAGGATTTAAAGACAATGACTTATGATGGTCCCGGAAACGCATTTGCTATATAAGGAGTTTAATGGTGTAAAACGTCTTGCCATATCTTATTCCCAGATAGATACGTTTCTTACCTGTCCAATGAAATGGTATAAGACTTACGTAGAGGGCAAAAGGTCTACGGAAAAACAAGAAGCTACGTCTTATGGTACGGTTATCCATAAGACACTGGAATACTTTTTTAAGAACGGAAGACAGCCTTCTGGTAAAGACCTTGGAGAAGCAATAAGTTACTATGCTTACCAGGAAGACATACCTTGGCAATCACCGGAAAATATGATGATAGCCATGAAGCAATCTGGAGAGCTTCTTGCTTGGATTGTAGATCTATTTAAAAAAGACGGGAATAGGTTTATGATAGCTGATAGTGATCTTAATCCCTGTGAGAAACTTATTAGACGCGGCGCTATAGTTGGAGTCGAAGAAGATTTTGTGCTGCCGTACCGTCTTCCTAAGCCTGTTGATATAAATGGTGACGTTCATACTCATGTGTACATAGTAGGATCGGTAGACCTTCATCTGGCTATAAAAAGCAAGAACGTAGTTCACCATTATGTCATAGATTGGAAATCAGGAAATAAGGTTTTTGACTCTAAGAAGTTGGAAACGAATTTACAGCATCCTATATATTCGTTTTACATCTATAGAAAATATGGTGGAGTTCTGCCAGATATGAACATCTATTTCTTTACCAGAACCAGGCAGTACCAAAAGGTTAAAGTAGATGAAGAACGTAAAACAAAATCTATAGAAATGCTAAATGACACTTTATCTAAAATGTATGATTTTGAAGATAATAGTGTAAAATCATTTCAAGCGTACATCCAGGGAGCAGAAGGAGCCAGGTATAGCAAGCGGCGTGCCACCCTAAGCCAGCCTGTTTCGCAAAACAAGCTACCCTGCCCGTCAGCACTGTGTTATTATTGTGACTTTGGATTACATAACAAAAACGAATGCCCTTTCTCTTCGGATTGGGATCCGTCTAAAAAGATAAAGCGATGAAATACGAGGATGTTCAAAGGTCAAGAACAAAATACCGGCAAGATCCGGAAGTTATAAACGTAGAATACATGAGAGACGTTGCTGTAAGATGCGGGAATTTCAAGAAAGCGTTTGAGCTTCAGGGAAGACTGGAGGATATATGGTTTAACTACTTAAAAGAGGTACAATGAAAGAAGTATTGATAGCAGGAGTAGCGGCCTTTTTATTATTATACTTGTTTGTAACGATTCTTATAAAAATAAGCATGGCAATAGATCGGTATAAGATGAAGAAGAAGACCGACAAAATAAAAGTCGGTCAAAGATACGAATACGAAGGCTACTTCATGGATCCATTTGAAAGAGGCAAGCATGTGATTAAGATATTAGACATAAAGGAAGGGTTCGCTCTGTACGAGTACGGAAAAAGCCCAACTTTATTATTTTCTATGGAGCTTGAAGATATTGTTAAAAGATATGTTTTAATTACTGATGTTAAACACAAGTAAGTCATGAAAAAAGAAGTTACAATCAAGGAAGATATGGTTGCGTTTTATAAAAATGCAGGAAAGGAACTATGGATTTATAACGGACTTTTCAGAAACAAGGTATTGTCTATAAAAAAAGATAAAGCCATTATCATGTGTGAAACTGATGCTGAATATGCTGTACTGATAGAAGATAATCGGTTTATTGCCGTAGCAAAAAACATGGATTATGATTACTGCTGCGCATTCACATTAGGTAATGCCGAGGCTTATGGAGATCGTATGGGCATATCGTGCAGTGTATGCTTGCTCGAAGATAATGAGAATAAAGCAAGGGAAATGCTGAAAGAGGCGATAATAGAACTTTCAAAAAACAGTAAAATAGATTGCGATGGGCTTTGAACTTAGACCTTACCAAAAAGAGGCAGTAGATGCCGGGCTTAAGTTTCTTACAGGAAGATCTAAGAAGCCTGGCATAATCGTAGCTCCATGCGGATGTGGAAAGAGCCTTCTGATATCCAAGATAGCACATGAAATAAATAGACCGACATTAATATTACAGCCCTCAAAAGAGATTCTGGAGCAGAATTATGCAAAGGCTGTATCATTCGGTTCTAAACCTACTATATATTCTGCTTCATGTGGTATAAAGGAACTGTCGGCTATGACTTATGCTACACTTAAAAGCATAAAGAAAGACGTAGCAAGGTTGAAAGATATAGGGATAGACACCTTATTGGTGGACGAATGCCACTCGGGGTATTCCCCGGAGGAAGGTTCTGAATTTATGGAGTTTATGAACGGGTTTCCAGAGGCGAATGTGCTGGGATTCACCGCCACTCCCTGCCGCCTCCGAACCTACAGTTCCATGCTGGAAGGGAACTATAGCAAGCTCAATATGCTGACGAAAGACGAGCATAACTTCTTCAAGAAAATAGTTCATGTGACTCAAATACAAGAACTAACTTCTCAAGGGTTTTGGTGTCCACTTAAGTACGAACGATGGTCGTTTGATGAATCGGCTCTGATGCTAAACAGTACCGGAGCCGAATACACCAACGAATCTATTAAAGAAAGTATTGTACGAAACGGCTTAAACAACTCTATCTACAAGCGCCTTCTTCAACTTATGAACGAGCGTAAAGCCATTTTGGTTTGCATGGATTCTATCGAATCATGTAATAGAATATCAGAGTTCATGAATGCCAGGATGGGAGCCATAACCGGTGTCGTAACATCGCTAACAACCAAAAAGAAAAGAGAGCAAATCATATCCGATTTCAAAGAAGGTAAGTTGAAGGTGGTTTTTAATTATTCAACGCTTGCTACCGGATTTGATTTTCCTGAACTTGATTGTGTGATGTTTGGTCGACCAACTTTCTCATATTCAACTTATTACCAAATATTAGGCCGCGCCGTCCGCATCCATCCTAACAAGAAAGAGGCGCTGATAGTTGATTGCTGCGACAACATGAGACGCTTTGGTCGGATAGAAGACCTGACAATCGAGCAATTCCCTTCTAAGGGCTGGTGTATGTTTGCCGGCGATCAACTTCTGTCTAATATAAGGATGGGTGATATTATTACCAAAGACGAGATCCTTCGTCGGGCAGCCTCGCTTAAATCTATGAATGGAGATGGTAGGAGAGAAGACGATCTTGACAGCATAATAATGTGGTTTGGAAAATATGAAGGAATTAGATTCAAGGACATACCAGTGTCGTATTTTAGGTTCTTGGCTGAGAATATGGCAGTAAAACCAGGAGACAGGAAAGAAAAGATTATCGAATATTATAATAGAATAAAAGCATGAACAGCAAAAGACGTAAGAAAATAGAGGATATTATTTCCAATTTGGAAAAGCATAAAACAGATCTTGAGTTTATCAAATCAAAGCTGTCAGAGGTTAGGCATAATCTGGATTCAGCCAAGGATGATGTTGATATGATTTTAGACGAAGAGACGGAAGCAAGAGATAATATGCCGGAGTCGTTACAAGATACAGAAAGATATTATCAATCAGATGAGGCTGTAGCTAATATGGAGGCGGTTGTTGATGATATAGAAAGTATTGTAGGGGATTTAGAGAATGCGGTTTCAACCATTGATGATAAAATCAATGACATAGAAACTGGTATTATAGGGAATTTAGAGGCAGCCATAGGCGCATAACGTAAAAATATAATCATAAAATTTAACACAATATATTTGTATAGATATAATACGATACATATTTTTGTATCGTATTATTTTTTATGTGTTATATTTTATGAAAACAAATGTTACAATGGTATCAAAAGACCGAGAATTATTTGGCGTAATAATTAAGCAGGACACTAAAACTTCGTTTATGTCCTTAACAGACCTTCAGGAAGCCTATACGAAGAAGAGGGTTGAGATGGGGTGGAATGAAAAGAGAATAGAGAATATCCTATCTAATAAGGAGAGTGCGGAACGTGTTTACTATATCCTTGAAAAACAAGGATATAAGATAGAATCAGGATTTCCTGGTTTTATACAATCTGTTGAAAAAGAGTCACTTATAAAAGTGATGAAAAAAATGGGAGCTTATAAGACAATGGGTAGAGGAGAGAATAGGAGAACTATGTGTAATCCATATATATGGGTGCTTGTAGCTATGGAACTAAACCCTATGTTGTATGCTGAGGTTGTTACGTGGTTAACAGATAAGCTTATCTTAAACCGAATAGAGGCAGGTGATAAATACAATGTCTTGTCAAGAGCTATATCAAGATTTCCGGATGCCGATTACTCCAAGATGGCTAAAGGCTTAAATTGGATTGTATTTAATGAGTATGAAAGCATGATAAGAAATAGGGCTACACAGGAGCAGTTGAAAGAACTTGAAACCCTACAGTCTAATCTTGCATTCTGCATAGAGATGGGAACCATCTCTTCTTTCTCTAATTTAATGAACATGATGAGATCTATATATGTAAAGAAATGGGGAGAAGAGGCTGTAACTTCTAAAAACGTAAAATAATATGGGAGTAAAAGAAATAAGAGAACTACTTAGACTCTACAATCTCGAACATAGTGTCGTCCAGAACAAAAACTCTAGGCGGTATTCTATTATTCTCCATAACAACATCATAGGAACGAACGTAGATGGAGAGAAGGTAGTTGTGTTCAGAACCATTCCGGATGGAAGCAATACGTTCTCTATGGAGCGAAATAGATTCTATGAGGGGTTTGTAGAGGCTTTTGATGACGATAAGGCGATTGAAGCCGTAAGACAGTATTTTGAGAAAAACAGAAATGATAGGGTATAAGACGAAGATGGATTATATTACTATCGAAATGAGGTAAAACAACGATAAAGCAATGGAAAAGATGGATGATAATACTAAAAATATCCTTTATCCAAAAGGATCTATTTTTCGCATATTAAAAGATGATATAATCAGTGCCGAATTTAAAATCGTCAAAGGAGCTATAGCGGAGGCAGTATCAGACATAGAAGTAAATGATAAATATGCTGAGGTTTGTTGCAATGGGGAGACGTTCGTCATAGAAACGGATATTATGGATATTATTCTTACCAAAGACCCCATAGAAAACAAATCGGTGAAAAATGACATCATTGATGATAAACTACGATGGGATTTGCTTCCAATGGAAGAGATTGAGGACATTGTAAAAGTCTATCATGCCGGAGCCAAAAAGTACGATCCTAATACTTGGCAGAACCTTGACAACGGATTTGAACGGTACCGTGCTGCGATGTTTCGACACCTGATGGAATACATGAAAGGGGAAAGAGTGGATTCCGATACAGGATGTTTTCATCTTGCACAATGTGCATGGAACTGCATAGCTATGCTGTGGTATGACAAGCATGGAAAAGGGTTGATACCATTAAATAAGGAGGAAAAGAAATGACAATAGAACAACTAAATTATTTATTAAGAAAAGAGCTTTATGCTATAAAAAACCATAAAGACAATATTGATAGAATCAAAAAAGAATATTTTGATTCCAATTATGGGTTAAAAGAAGGAGATAAGATCCGTATTTTACACGAAGCAGGAGATGAAATGATAGGCTTCTTGAAAAAAGTTGAAGTATGTGAAGACGGAGATCTGTACTTGACAATCCAAAAACAAAACGAAAAAGGTGATAGAGGCAGAGGAACGTGGAATATGTATCTATCATCAAAATCAATTAAAATAGAAAAATTATTAGATTAATAACGATATGATTAGAGCAAGATTTTACATTAAAAAATCCGACTGCGGTACCGTCCCTAATCGTATCCTTTTTGGCCACGACATCAGGCAGACTTATTTCAGGTGGATATCAGATCATGAAAGAAATGGGTGGAGGCTGGGGTGGTAATCCATTTACGTTTATGAGCATTGATAAGATAAGACACTTATCTACATCATTATCTGATGCTATTACCGGTGGAGAAATAGCTCTTGAAGAAAAAGAAGCCAATGACATAACTAAGGCAATGGATATTTTTATTGAGAAAATGTCTGATTCGGATATTGTTGATAAGGTGATCAACATACTCAAAGAGGCAGAATCTAAAAATAAGGAGGAGCAATCGTGAATTATTTGGATGGGTATGTAGAGGAGATTCTTTCTGAGCCGTACTATGACGATTATGGCTCTGGGGTTTTTAGGTGGTGGGTGAAAGTGTCTTACGTTTGTGAAGGAATAGGAGCTGTCACTACCTTAATGTTTGATACGGGAGAAGAAGCGGAAGCTGTAAAACCAGGTTACAAATTTTTATGCTGAAAATAATATGAAGTATTTTATTTTATTGATGACATTAGTATTATCATCATGTTCAAATAATCATCAGGTTAATGACGGATGGGTTATATATGATCTACGTCCTTTACAGGGTGGACGTGTGATGTATTATGCTGAAGACGAAAGAAATTCAATATTTAAACATAATAGAATCATAAAATTCGTTGGACACCAAGGGGAATACAATATCGGAGATTCTATTAAGATCGTAAAAATTAAATAATATGGAAAAGAATTTAAAACTCGTGTGTCCAAAATGTGGCACCCCTCACCAGCCTCATTCTCCGCACACGATGGATGCAGATGGATTTGAAAGGTGTGAGATAAGAACTGTCATGGAAGACATGGGATGGTGCTACGAATGCTCTTTTTGGCAAAACTTGTACGACAAGCACAAAGACGATCCTGGATGGGTTAGGATAGACGGTGTAAGCTGGGTGCTTAAGCCTATGGTGAAAAACGTACCAAACGGATGGAACTGCCTTGGATGCGGTGGAAGAAAAATGTATATCAATATCGAAGGGAAAGGCATTGTTGTATCAAATAACTGCTGGTGCCAAGGTGATGTTTCGGATGCATTTAAGGATCTGATGCCTGATAATGCCACTTGGGCCACGAAGGAGGAATTTGACAAAGCTCCTGTAGTAGGATATATTATAGAAGGTATTGGTTTAGTTTTCACAGATAGGGGAGGTCATGAAGTTAATGCTTAGAAACTTATTTCATGTTCTGCTTATACAAGAAAAGATGGTAACCACAACAGTCCCCAACCATACAATAGGCGTACGGTTGGGGACTGTTGTCATATCGTAAAATTAAGTGTTTTTTCTAATATCAGGTATTCAGTATGAACTTTACTTCCGTCATCATCTATCAAGTCCAAATTAATATAAGCTGTATATGATACATGATGATCACCAGGAGCAAGACGTTTCATTTCTGATAAGAACATAGAATTTAAACCTTGGCCAGACCATGATTCTGGATATGGCAAAGGTGTAAAGTCGGCGTCTGTACATCTTACAGCCCAAGTAAGATCAGGATCTGCCCTAACTATTCTATCATGAGGTCCATCAATTACAAGATCTGGCATCTCATATTGGTAACTATCATAATTAAGGACAATAGGATCACCAAAGTTTACACCGTATATAGCAGCAGGTGGGGTAAAGCTTGTTATTAAAAAGGTTCTATTAATCCTATTGGTTGTTCTTAGCGTAAACTCATCAGGTACTATCACACTTACTCCAAATCCATAATAAGGAGAGGTTGTTAAAGCAATAGCAAGAACCACCGAATCCTGTTCAAGCAATTCCTCTGTCGTATCAACCTGACTATCGATCTCTTGCCTATCTTCCATTGGAACACCGCCTTGGACACTTATGGAATCCAGCCGTTCTTTTTTAGACAGAAAGATAAATTGCCCACCCTGTGGAATGGTGCCTACTTTCTTTCCTTCTACGATTACCCCCCCCCTATACAATCGCTAACTATCTTATACTCATATAGTTTAGCATTATTTTCAAATCTTCTTCTCATAATTTCATAAAATTAATTCAGTAAAAGGACGGACATAATGTGAACTACTCCTTGAACCTGTATCCAAATGATCTCCTTGGATGTTTATATCATAATACCACGAATAGGAAAATTTTGTATTTCGAGTGGATGTCCACATTCTATTACTCATTATCGTACCTCCTACCATTAAAAGGCATTCGTTTATTTCATTCGCATACAATGATATCAAAAAAAACTCTCCGGCGCCACCTACATATCCATTTTGACCATTTTTAAATAAATAGCTATTAGCTTTATTAAAAGCGTAATCTGTATTACTGGTATCATATTCAAGATACGCATTCTGATTTTCACGCCCCCAATAATCCTTTTTAATGGTTCCCATATTAGAACTATCTTGTGCAAATATATTGTCTATTTCTCCATCCTTACCCCAACGAAATGTGCCAATATATTCGGTGGCTATAACAAAACACACTTTATCTACAAGAGCTATTCCATTGCATAGATTATTGGAATATCCTTTATTAGACCAATTTTCTTTCGTATATAATCCTCCGTCTACATGTTGGATATATATGCCTTTATTGATTATAAGCGAGGGATTTACCCCCCCCATCCCTATTTGAAATCTTCGTCTCATGATTTTTGTTTGCAAGATAGCAATAATTGACAACATAAAAGAAACCGGTTCCCTATCATCTCTGACTGAGAACCGGTAAGAAAACAATTTCAGAAAAAATTAAACCTACATAATCTTTCAAGTAAGAACAAAAAACGTACAATCTACTCTTTGACGATGCTAATATAACATATTGGAATCATACAAAAACAATGCAAGTCCGATATTCTTCGTCTATTTGTAGCTAACATCATCGTCCTCTTCCGAATCAGGAGTGGCGCCGATGAAGAACATCATTGACTTGTTGTTTGTCTGCTGCCACCAATTATAGGCGCGCGCTATGTCTTCCGGCGTCTTGATGTTATACCATTGTTTGATAAACGTCTGTTTGGCGAATTGCCTAAATAACTTAGACTCTCCCTTGTATGTACCGGATGTTACTTTATCAAGTGAATAATTCCTGAGATCGGTAAGATCCTTCAGTTTTCGCCCCATAACAAACGGATCGTTAATGATATCTACCACGTTAAGCTCCATAATAAACGGCATCTGTGAAGCTGTTTCGTTTATGGTTCTGAATCCGACATAGGATCCAAATTGAGTAAGCCAACTTTCTTCGTTTTCATCATCATCACGCCATCCGGCAAGAAGCATAGATACGGCCTGCATGATAAGGAACGTGCCGGCATAGACACTGAGGCGTTTGAGATTAGTTTTTTCTACCTCATCCATATTGTCTTTATTTTCGTTCCAGGCATCTATGATGTTTTTCATACCAGACTCGGAAGCCAGGCTAAATGTTTTGGCTATCATATTCTTTAACGTAATTAACAACCCTTCCTCTTCTTGCATTGTCTGGAAATTGAAGCCACGTCTTTTCCACAGACGTTGAGCTGCCAGCACCAGCCAGCCTCGGTGGGCGGTCATGAACCTGGCTATCCAGTTGCGCGATGCGGCAGTTCGGTTTTCTTCATTCAAAGATCCGTTACATATCTGCGACAAGCTACGGACTTGATTCCTGGTTATAGCCATCTGGGTTTCAACTTCCTCAACAGTAACACCCGATCCCGGCTTTACAACCACCTTTCCATCCACAACGTCTACCATACTCCATAAAGTACGATCTTTTAATGCGTTCCATTCTCTTTTTATGGTACTCTGTTCTTTATTGCGTTCTTTTTCCATCTTGAAATCTTGGAACGTGTAGAACCGGCCTTTGTAATAACGAACATTGTCCATAGTAGCAATCATAACCTGCGGATCAAGAGGGTAGTTCAGGATTTCCATAAAAGCATACATAGGCGAACGCATTAAGGTCCTGGCCGCTCTATTGTATCCGGCACCATACATACGATTTCGGATATTGAATATCCCCATTCTCTCACCTATGACATATAATTTGCTTTTCCTGTCTATGTCTCCGGTTTCTGCTATACAAGATGGCGCAAGACGTGAAAACTCAGCCGATGCGTATTTAAGGGAGTCTTTGCTTATATACTGTCCTACGGCAGATTCCATGATGAGGTTGATATGACCTGTCAGGGCGCCGGTAACTGCCACAAACGGAGACAGTGCCAAGTTCATGACCGACATAAACCTTTCAACAGCCATCATAATTCTTGTAAGGTCTACCGTATATCCTCCGATGTTCACCGTAAGTTTTTTGGTGTTCATCCTAATGCCATAATAATGATCGTTGAAGAAGTCCCTAAACATCTGATATGCTTGAGTCGCTTCAGCTTTCTTCCCGCCTTCAAATTGCTTATTCAGTAACATCTGCTCCAGTCCTTGAGCGAGCTCTATAGACTTCTGCTTTTCATTGTATAACGATGACTGCATCATAAGCATCGAATAAGAGTAGCCAAAATCGTGAGATACATCATCTTGGTTCTCCAATTCATATATGTAGTATTTAGGTATAGACCTAAGTCTGTCTTCCGGGTCATACACTTCCCCTTGCCTGGTTTTACCGTATAGAGAATCGTCTACTCTGTCCAGGCACAGATCTGATACAAAATTACGAACCGTATTTTTGAAGTTAATACCCAATCCTTCTACACGTTCTATGTCTTGTTTTGATATCTGTGGAATAGCATATAGGTTCGGGCTCTGCTCTTCGTATAGATCAAGTGATTGTCTTTTTATTTCCTTGAGTTTTTGAATCATATTCCACTGCTCTACGTTTTTAGTAGCAACTTCATTACCGTCAGCATCATACTTGATACCAAAGTCATTGAAATACGATTCATCACGATACAGGCTTTTCTTAGGCATGCGATGACCATACCCATGATCTTTTACATAATCGGGATTACGGCCGCTATTTTCGGCTTCAGATTCAGCCACCCATGCCCTTGCAGGATCGAAAGACAGGTACGATATGTCCATGCCATAATCTTGGGTGGATGTACCGTTTTGTACGTCCTTAACCATCTGCGCCACATCTATCTCACCTCGACCTATTTTGTCGATCATGGCCGCATATCCGGTAGGCGCCATGCGTTTATAGTACGAAAAGACCTGGCTCCTGGCAAATTCATTAACAATAGCATTGGCCTCTTCTATGCCCTCTTCTCTTGTATTATTTAAAAACAAGCTGGCCATCTTAGCATTAACAGCATTCCTGAAATCTCTACCGTCTAATTCTTTGCTTATACCAAGCTTTTCTGACAGGTAGTTGGTTTCAGATACGGTAAACAGATATCGGTTATCAGCAGCCTTAAACAGCTTATCCCTTAAAGCCTGAATCCTTTTTGCTTTCTTCGCCGTAGTATGACGTTGTACGAACTTCCATTCCACTTCCTTGGAGTCAGCAAGAGCATTTAAATAAGACTGATTTACTTCGTTTTCGGCCTTACTGCTTTTAGTAAGGTACTTATCAATATCTTCAAGACCCACCATCTTAACATAATCTATTAAGATAGCGTAATCAGCTTCAATAGCTTCAGATGCGGCCCTAAAAGCATCTCTTTCAGATGAGGTAAATGTCGCTTCGTTAATTTCTCCGATATCAGCCACATCTCGGTTGTTTCCGATTATTTCCTTGATAATGGCCTTATTTTTTTCTATATCTTTCACAATCGAATCCACGTCAGTCGCATCTCTATCACTTGTCGTAGAACTAATGATATCATGCGCCATTTTAAGATACGAAGCCTTGTTATTTGATCCGGTACGCGCCGACTGTTCCGATTCTACTTCATTCCAAAACCGATCATTGAACGACAGGTGACCTCCCAACATAAGTGTCTTCAGCGCAGCTTCTCCTCCCGACTCGCTCTGAATCGTTCTTAATTTTTGCAAAAACGATTCTGATACGGCATTGGTAACATTATTTGATTCCTTTCTCCAAACTTCATTTATAGCTTGTATTTCTTTAGCCATCTTAAGTTGGTCGCCGGTTTTTTCCACTCTCCTGGTTCCCACATATATGTATTCTGAAGCTGCTTCCTTACGTTGTTTACGAAGCAGTCCTTCTTCTTCGTAATTGCTGCTTTTTAAATAGGCAACCTCATCAAAATTACCACCGCTATCAATAAAAGGCTGCCTCAATATCCGTTTTTGCCTGGATAGAGCATTAAGGTATTCTTTGGTTGTTTGAGAAACCGGATACCCTAATTCTTCTTCAGCCTTTTTGTATATGGATTCCATTCTTGTGGCATAACTTTCGCTAAATTCCAGTTCCGAATTTTCAGCATCCCACTTTTCCATCTGTTCTGTATAAATCTTTTCCTGCTCGATGGTAAAAATATCGGTATTAACTCTATCAGACGATGGTTTGAATTTAGCGTTTTCAGTAACCGTATTTCCATCCTTGTCAACTACTTCTCTTTTAAATACGTAATTACGGTTATTGTCAACCACATCACCAATTTCTTCTTCTGATATCTCTATGTTCATGGCAGTCGCAAACGCTCGCATCTGCGCCAGCTTCTTATTACGATCGTATTTAGCCATATCAAGAGCACTACGAAGGTAATTAGAAGTTTTGCCGTCTACTTTCTGAAGCAGTTTTTCAAATTCAGATTTGTTAAAACCATGCTTTTTAGCATATGCCAGGAAGTCGGATATGGCGGGCTGGGCATTCACCATCGCATTGTAATTGTCTTTGGCAATCATAGCTCCAAGAGCGTTATTGAACGGACTGGAAGAATGCTCTAATATACCAAACCACCTACTTATCCAAGAAACATCGTGTTGAGCCTTGTCGAAAAATTCTTTTACTCTCTTTACCTTATCTGCCGGCACATGAAGTTCGTTCATTAACTTATCAAGCAACGTACTTTCATCAAGGTCTTGTACTGATTTAATATCAGACTGAATACCATTGATGTCGGCAATGACGGTATTGATCCTATTTGTATAATCCTGCTTTTCACGCTCATCAAATTCGGTACTTCTGTTACGGATATATCCTCGAAGATCGTTCATGATCGGAAGAACCTGATTGTTGATAATATCTACGTTCTTTCGATCATTGGTATTGAAGTGAAGCTTACCGTCTTTGGTATCACCATGAAGGATGGTGTTCACCACATTGCTTAAGTATCTGACCTGAGCTTCGGCTGTGGAGATCATGCTGTTCATGGCGGCCGCCATCTCATTCTTGTCTATTTCGGTCTCTACCTTATTTATCTTATCTTCTATGGTCTTAAGCTGAGCAAGGGTCATAGACGTAGTTACAGCCCTATCAGAGCTTATCTGACGTAAGTCTCTTAATGTTTTTCTTAGCGATCTGATCTTAGACTCAAGAAACTTGTTCTTGTTCATAGAAGAAAGGGAGTATAATGTAAAGTCATTATCCTTTAACAGAGAGGTGTCAAATCCTTTATCTATGTCAGTAATGGCAAGATCACGAATGTTTTTAATAACGTTATTCAAATCTTGTCTTTGGGTTGATAAAGCTGATTTAAGCCAGCTTACTATTCCAGAGAGAAGCTGCCGGACGCGCCCCAGGAAGGAGGTGGGCTCTACCGGCGCCTGTGCTGTGCCGGTCTGCATCTCCCTGGCGAGGATCTTTCCAAGAATTTCTCTCCTAACAGCATTATCAAGCTCAGCTCCTTCATATACCTTACCGTATGTATTATAATACTGACCTGCATATTGGTTCCACTCTTCCGTACCTTCTACATCTTGCAGAACAGCCTCAACAGCATTCTGATCTCTGTATGCCTCTACAAGGAAGTGGGCTGTTTCTTCTACTAAATCAGATAAAGTAGCATCTTCACCAACTGCTATTACGTTATTGGCAATATCCGCCAATGCCTTAGCAGAAGGTTCATGCCCGTATTTGGTTTGGTACTTCTCTATATAATCGGTCATACCTATGACACTAACGCCAAGCGTTTTCAGTATCTCGACAATAGAATTTCGTTGGTCACGTTCCTGCCTGCTATAATCTGATACGATCTTAGCTTTAGTATCAGCATAAAGATCGTTATCTTCTAATATGAATGAAACCACAAGCGCATCAAAATGATCGTACTTGGCGTCCAATTCATTGTATCTTCCTGACTTAAGATCGTTCTTTATCTGTTCCCTACTAACCCTTTCCGTTCCTCCGGTGGCGAGTCTCATAGTTACCTTACTGTTATCCAACGAGCTTATGGTTATCATACCTTGGTCGTTCATGGAAACATCGGAACCAAAATGATTACGGAGCTCGGTATAAGCTAAGGCTGAATTGAAAAGTCTAATTTGTCCTGTATGTCCTTCTCCTGTAAGATAATAGCTCCTTGTTTCAGGATCGAATATCTTGGATCCGGACAAAAGACCTTTCTTTATAAGGTAGTTAATTATCCCGCCTTTCGTTGATAAAGAAGTAGAAGCAGAAGCGGTCATGACCGGTATAAAAGACTTGGGATTATTAAGAACATACTTTCCAGCTTTGTAAGTAATGTCTGCCACGCCATCCACGGTAGATTCTTGAACGGTTCCTGATAAGAATCCTATTCTAATATCATTCCCGCCAGAGCGAAGAGCTTCTCCGTAATCTTCAAATAATTGATTACGATCATTCATGAAAAACAAACGAGGCTCTCCGGTCTGATACGTTACACCCACAGGATTAGAATCTGTCTGTGGTAACTCTTCTGGGCTAAATATCTTAAGACCGTCTTTTATAACCATATAATTAACACCCTCATCCTGTACCATAGATACGGGAGTAAAGTCCGAAGATATAGCATCTTGTAGATACTGCCCGGCGTCTATTCCAGGTCCTTCCGGTACGGAAATGCTTGACGGAACCATAGCATCCACCAACATAATATTATCACCCAGATCTTGGCTATAGAATCCAAAGCCTGATTCTTGAATCCCATAAGGTGCATCTGATTTCGACACAAGAATAGGGTTGCTCATCTTAGAAGCCTTATCCAGCACCCTTTCTCTATAGGCTTCCGGAATAAGGTCGATATTGTATTTTACCTTATTATAAGCCTGTTTGTTAATAGGTACCCTCTTTCTCCAGTCACCAAAAGCCTTTAAGAACTTATTAGAAAATACGGTTTTAAAAACAGTAGTAGCCCGTTCCCTATTCTCCATAAGGGGAACAGATGCTATTTTATCAAACAGCATAGACCTGTCCCCTGATCTGGTAGAGACAGAAACAACTTTCTTTTTATTATCTCTTTTAATAATACACGTTGATGTCATAGTAAAACATTTTTGTTATGAGACAAAGGTAGTTAAAAATCAAGCATATCATAGAAAATAAAGCCATCTAACTTCTCAGTCTGATGGCTTAAAAATAATATGAAAAAAAAATTATAATCTGACGAAAATCATCAAGTTCAACTTATGTATGTATGTACCCATCCCGGTGAATAAACCTTCCTGATTCGAACCTTTCCACATCATCCGGTCCAATTGGCCCGCAGTCTTCCCTCCTTGCCTCATACCACAGCCCAGGCTTACGGAGCCGGCAGGTTATGACGTATTTAAAGCAGTTGTGAGTAAAATGAAATACGGAGTCTACTGGGAAATACCTGGTAGTTTGAAACACTATTCTTTTTCGTTTAGTATCAAACGTGATATCCCCTACTACCTTAGTAACGTAATAGCTTATGCCATTTAACGTTTCATCTGTCTGCGGTATCCAATAATAACCTCTTGCCATAACGCAAATATACGAAAAAAGTCGGACAAGTTACATGCCCGACTTTATTATTTGTTCAGGTGATAAAAATGTATATTGTTTTACGCTTTTGGTGTAAAGTTGTATATAACTACCTACGATTTTTGCAAAACATTCATATAACACGGTACATCTACCACATCTCTTCTATGAAGTCCCTTTTCAAAATAGGAAACCATATAAGTGTTTTTACCTTCGTGATCAGGTCTGGGATCAAAGCATTCAAAAACGAATCTTGTTCTACCTTCAAGATGGCCAAACATAAAAACAAATTCGCCACCGTATCTTTTACTGGCTAACTCTTCTACGGTCATAACCTATCTCCTCCCAATCCTGAGTTGATACTAACATACTTAACACGGACATCATTTCCACGTCCAAGCTGACCCCAGCCGGGCGATGGGGTTCCCTTAGCCGGAGCAGAGACAGCCCTAAGCCGAGGCCAGTCCTGCTTTTGCCTCATGGCTTCAGCCTCTTTGTAATACCGGTTACACAGTTCTTGATCTTCGTAACCAACGTAATCTTCCTTATTTTCCATATAGAATACTTTTTCAACAAATGTACGACATTCATGAATTAATTAGATTTAAAATAAAACAATATGAATTAAAATAAAAACCCGATACGTTAAAATCGCATCGGGCCTGGTATTGAAAAAATAGGTTCAGATCTTGGGTAAAGATTCGAGCCAATTTTTAACATCTTTAGGTAATTATATACAACTTTACACCACAAATACGCCAATTTGTTTTCATATATAAATAATAATTTCTATATTTATGTCATGAGATTAGTCGAACAACATACGATCAAACCAAGTTCTGTTTATTACAATGAACCTTATGATCTATTGCATAAGTGTAAAAACTTATACAATAAAGGGTTATATGTTGTTAGACAGTATTATTTTCAATACAAGGATGATAATACTGTAAAGTATAAGTACCTAAACTACTATTCTCTCGAAAAGAAGTTAAGAACAGAAAATGATGTTGACTATCGTGCTTTACCAGCACCGGTTGCTCAACAAGTGTTGATGATGGTTGATAGAAACTTTAAATCTTTCTTCAATCTCTTTAATAAAAAGAATAGAGGTGAGTATTCTGAGGAAGTAAGAATGCCAAGGTATCTCAACAAGGGTGGTTTGTTTCCTGCTGTTTTTTTGCAACAAATGCTTTTTCTCAAAAATGGATAAAACAAGGCATTGTTAAGTTACCAAAACAGTTTTCCTTTACAACAAGAACTAACAAGCAAAATATTCAACAACTTAGATTCATTCCTAAGAATGGGTATATTGTTCTTGAAATAGTTTACAATAAGAAGGAAAAGAATCTTATGTCCGATAATGGGAACTATCTTGGCATCGACATAGGATTGGATAATTTAGCATCTTGTGTTTCAAACACCGGTTCTTGTTTTATCATCAATGGTAGGCCACTAAAGTCTATTAACCAATATTATAACAAAAGGTTAGCATTCTTAAAATCTAAATTAAAAGATAACAAACAAATTTCAAAACAAATCAGGTCATTAACCAACAAAAGGAATAACAAGATCAAAGATTATCTGCATAAGGCAAGTAGGATATTGGTTAATCACGTAGTTTCCAATGGTATTAATACGATCATAATCGGTCATAACAAATGCCGGAAACAAGAGATCAATATTGGAAAGCGTAATAATCAGAACTTTGTATCTATTCCTTTTAATTCGTTTATCAGTATGATATCGTATAAAGCTACATTAGAAGGTATTAATGTTAAGATCGTTGAAGAATCTTATACTTCAAAATGTAGCTTTTTAGATAATGAACGGATTTGCAAACATGAATCTTACAAAGGAAGAAGGATTAAACGAGGATTGTTTAAAACCTCTTCTGGTAAGACAATTAATGCTGATATCAATGGTGCTTTTAACATCATCCGTAAATCGGAAAAAAGAATCCTTTGATGTAACGATGTTACCAGAAGGTAGAGGGTTTTGATGTAACCCGGTACGAATTTCCGTATAAATGTGTATTACTTTACGCTTTTGGTGTAAAGTGGTATATAATCACCCATTCAGGGTCTTTGTCTATTCTATCTTTCAGTTCATGCAATGCTGAGTCCATAACCGTATTCGGTACGCCAATCAACTCTCCTATTAAATACAAGGGGGTTTTATTCGATTTAGATTCGTGTGCTATATTCATGTCCAAAAAAAAAGTTATGTGAAACAAACCGGCCACGGGTATTCTATTGCCCGCCGACCGGTATAACATTTTTATTCTTTTTTTTCCAAACGGGAAAAACGGGAATGCGGGAATCATATTTTTTACTATGGCTCCCGCACCACCGGAAGGACCTGGGTCTGGATCTCAGGTCAGATCCTTCCAGTTTATTTTTTCGCCGAGGTAATCTTGCACGGCAAGCCATCTTATAAAGGCTACTCCTTCGGGAGCATCCGGATCATCCAAATACATTAACGTAGCTTTCACCAACTCGTTCTCACATTTGAAGACCTTCGGAAAGCCATCCGAATAGTACATTGCAAAGACATATTGGACATCGCCCCATGTCGCTTTATCCGGCTTCTTCGCTCCGCACTTTTCAAAAATATCTTTTATTTCCGGCTGCTTCCAGATCCTCTTGGATCCATCGACGTTGACCATCTTCTTTACCGCCTCATCAGCGAGAGCATTAGAAAAATGGTAGCCGTAAGTATCTACATATTTCTGATAAGCTGGATCCTCTGCGTCTGCTCCTCAATAAGAACGACCTCTGCCACGTCCGCGACCTCTGCGCATCTGAGGCCCGTCACCGTAGTATCTGTCGTCTCCATAGTAATCGGTCGGGTAGGATTCGTAACCCATCCTCCGGTATTCCCGGTCCTCCATTTCATGACGACGTTCGCGCTCTTCGAGCCTTCTTTCCCTTTCTTCCAGCTCGTTTTCGCGTTCTTCCATTTCCTTCATCTTCTCATGCATACCATAATGATCGTAAGGAGGAAGGAACCCATGTCCGTACTCCATGTACGTCCCATCAGAACGCCGGCTTCTGCCTCTGCCTCCACCTCGTCTGTCTTCTATCTCGTCATATCCAGGATATTCTCTGTGTCCTGAATTTAAATCATATACTATCATATTATACTTATTTCAAACGTTCTACAATTAACTTCTTTAAATCTTCGAATGAATCAGTAAGGTCATTCACCTTATTTTCTATACCAGCTATTTTACGATCCTGCTCTCTCGTTTGCTTGAATGCCGGATTGATATCTTCTAATATAGATTCACAAGCCTCTATCTTGGCACGATGGGCATCTACGCTGTCTATTATGTCTTGACTGGTGTTTTTTATGGCATTCAGTTCGTTCATAATCGGATCTATGCTGGTAGATAATGTTATGCCCATAGCCTTAGCCACATTCTGGGATTCCGGGACCGTATAGGTCTTGGTTTCGCCAGTGAGCTCTACCGTCAGATCCACCACGCGGGTCTGCATCGCCTGATACTGACCTGGCTGAGGAGGAAGATACCTGGGTTCGGATACGGCTACTACCTTTCCCAATTCGTATTTAGGTACTGTATTAGTATCAAGGGTATGTACCTGAAACCCTTTCTTCAAATCTGAAAACATGATCAAAATATTAGTTAGGTGAAAATAGGGTGATGATCTTCATCACCCTACTGAAATCATTTACCTGCTTCAACTTCAGACGCCTGGGCTGCCGCTACTGGAACACAGCAATCCATTAATCTTAACACGCCACGAACTTTATTGAAGTACAGAAGGCGTTCTGTGCCATTTACCATAGCAGCACCCGTGACAGCTACGTTAACAGGGTTCACGACATTCACTCCCGTAACCGGGCAACAGGTGTCGGCTCCTACTGTTGAAACTGTGCTGTTTGCCGGGACCGCAATCTGTACCGGTAGAGCACTTCCGGCTGTAGGGGCTACTTGCCTTATCTTAAGAAGGATAAGACCCTCACACGGAAGGGCGATCCAAGCCCGTGGGTTAATACCGAAGACTGTATTTGTCGTACTGACAATAACATTCTTCGTAACCATCTCATACAACGATCCTATTTTAGAAACACAAGCCATATTAGCCTCCTTTCTTAATAAAATCAGACAGCAGCGTTGTTATTGCAACATCCGTTAGCCCCACCGAAACCGTCCTGGTTGTTACGACCGTTCATCAAAGCCGCCACCAGATTCGGATCCATTTTATTACCACCTATCAAATTAGCAAACATGCCGGGAATCATTGAAAGAAGACCGTTGGTAGCTGCTGCACCACCGCCGTTAGCCCCGGCTCCATCTAAAAGGACGATTTTATCACCACCCATAATTTATAGTATTTAATTGTTAAACATACGTGCATGAAGCACGTAACAAAGATCATGATTGCAGGGTGGAATATGGGTGTGTTTATTTCCTATAGAAGAGAAGTATTTTCAGAAAAGATAGAAAAATAATACACAATGAGTAATTTTTCCCATTTAAGGGGAAAACTTGATAATCAGCAACTTTCGCTTTTCCTATTTTGGGTAAAGCGCTGTAAATCAAACCAGGGCCCGCATCACTGCGAGCCCTGATCTCTAAACTAATACCATGAAAAACTTAAATCTAAAAACTAAAGAACACACAAATGTATGAAAATGTATGCTTTTCACAAAGAATCTGTATCCTATTCTTTGGTATGGTTAAGTACATGGGATATAGTTCTAATACTTAATCCGGTTTGATTTCGTATCAGATTATAAATATAGGATTTTGAAACTACAGTTCTTAATTGACCTAAATCATTCATAATGTTTTTATACATAATATGAATGCTGTTGTTACGTTTGATGGTACTGATTCTCATTTCCTACTGTTATTAGTTACGTCCGGTTCTTACTTTTTCCTATTTCTATAATCCCTTCCTGAAACTAATATCGCAAATTTAACAAAAATAATTCATAAACAATGAAAATCTAACTTTTCTTGTATGTTATTGATATACGTACATATATAAGAAAAGTGAGACTTTCACAAGCCTCACTTCCCAGATTATAACTATGAAAAAACTATATATATGTACACAAAAATTACCTGCATTCCAATTTATTAAGATCATCCAATTCAGGCTTGCTTACGGTCATGTCTTGCGTCAAGCCAGATCTGTTTTGGTATGGAGCGTAATCGGTTTCTACCGTCTTAGCCTTCTGAGTAGAATCGTATTTCACCTCTGATTCGGTTCCTGTCAGATTTTGGTAGATAGAGCCAGAACTACTCTCGCTTACTTTAGACCATATCTTATTACCTACTCTTATAAAATTATCATAAATACCTTCGGCTGTTATAACACCATCTTGCTCTACGATATTAGGGCCCGATTTTTCTTTTAACAAATACGGGTGCCTGGTGTAAAAATAGTGTTCAAAATCATTCCCGGCATACGAAGGGTCATACTTCTCCAAATAAAACAATTCTGATAAAGAAGGGTCGGTACTGGTCATGCTATAATCAAACAACATCAACCTGTCTTTTCCAGATAAAGATAATTCTATTGATTTCAAAATATCAGGATCATCAGAAATAAGGCCCAAAGATGGACCAGGTTTAAAGTCAAGATACTTATAGGCATTATCATATAATTTTGTTTTATGGAGTTTGTTGTCAAGGTAAGATTGGTATAAATCGAATAAGGATAATGGGTTTTCGCTATCTTGTTTTTTGTTCATGTATCGACTATACTCCCGATCCACATCCACGTAAGGAACGTCAAGTACCGCCGGGTGACCAAACGCCATCCTGGTCATTATCATGTCCTCCGTGTTCTGAGAATCCATGAACGATCTGACGTATTTTTTAATGGAATCCATGAGCGTATTGTTATCTACATTCCGTACTTTCTCTTTATCCAAAACGCCGTTCTTAAAACAAGATTCAGGATATATTTTAGTAGAAAAATGAGTTAGGTTGTGCTTGGCTAATACTGTTGATATTTGATACATCTCGTTAAGATCATCTTTGCTGATCCTTTGATATAGATTATCTCCTACCTTAAGCAATGAATGTTTCTCAAATGCTTCTACTGGGTCTATATCGGATTCAGAATAAACGATATTCAAATTATCCATATACTCCGGCAATAATCCAAAATAATAGTCTGTACTATCACCAAGAACATCATCTATAGAAGATGCCAGCGTTGGAGCATAATTTACATCATTATGCCTGGCCACATAAATATCAAGATCCAGCATCAAATTATCTATCTTATTCAAAGATTCTTCTGTGCCATCATAAGTTTCCGATGTCCCTATTATATCTATGCCAAACCACGTACAAGCCTCTTCTATATCCCATATCATGCTTCTTAAATCGGATTCGGTGTCGGCATTAACCCTATGTAAATAAGCTGATATACGAGCTCTTAGGAACTCTATTTTGCCAGGATTGTAATAAGAAAGATCTTGTAGCTTAGACAAAGATCTTCTCTTGCCTTCCACCACATCATCCCCTTCTATGTTTATTACCGGAATCTTATTCGTAGATGAGAACTCATCAAACATAGATTCGGCAAATTCTTTATCAGAAACGAATTTCTCAACCAGTTCAGGATATGAATTTCTCAACGATTCAAAAGCAGATGAAAATTCAGAAAAGTTCTTTATGCCGGCTACTGTTTTACGCATAGCATAATAAAGCTCAGAAGGATTATATGGTACTTTTTTACCAAATTGGTTAAACACTCCCTCCTTGTAAACAATAGGACCATACTGATAGTCAATAGACATAAAATAATTATCTTTTTCCCTATCATGTTCGTTAATAGAAGAATCTATTAACTTTCTCATGGAAGTCGAAACCTCGTTTAAAACAGAAGGATCGGATAAAATACGACTTATTTCTGTTTCATCATACAAACCGGATCTCCTTAATTTCTGCTCATTCAGTATCAAACTGCCATCTACATAAAAATCGAAGAGAATAGCATTAGACAATGAAGACGCATTGAAAAAATAATGAGTAGACAAAAGGAAATCCCTTACATCCTTAACATCCTGAGCCGTTAAAGGATCAGCAAAATAAGTCTGACGCTTCATATACGACAGCACATCTTCTAAAAGAGGTTCGCCATTGGGATCGGTGTTAAACATCTCCCCTGGAGCCGGGTTATTCCAATGACCGTAATACGACAAAAAACCAGGAGTGTAAGCCTTAGCCCATACCTGAAGAGCCCGCTCGCTGTTTCCTAATACTTTTAAAGCACTTTCGTAAAGAACGGAAGGCTCCCCGTTAGGAGCCTTAACCCGTTTTATTTCATTTTCCTTTTTTTCTATCTGACATTTGACACCCATGTTATGAAAAATATTAAATTCAATAAAACTTATTACATTTCTTTATAAGTTTCAGAATGCACCTTCTTAACAAAATACATTCGTAATCCTCACCGGGTTAAACAATAACCCTCTATCGATTATCCTACGAATTGATTCACAGGAATCACCGACTACTTTTCTCATAATGTTTAATGCTCCATTTACGTCTGCATTTATGAGTTTTCCTACCGAGGATTGAAACAATCCTCGGTTCTTCCTCTTTCCTAAATAGTTTTCATGTTTTCCTATCTTCTCAAATGCTAATGAATCACATTTTGAAGTATATGACTCTTCATGAATAACTATTTCAATACCAGATAATTCACATTTATATTCTAAGTAACTCACCAATCTCGCAAAAGGGATTTGGGTAAACTTTCGATTATTCTTTTTACCTATATTTACATTTTGTTTCCATCCCTTGTTGTAGCCTACAATTAATTTTGTTATCTTGGAATCGATAAGTAAATTAACTATCTTTCCACTGATTTTATGAAAGACATCTTCTATGTACTGTTCTCTATCATAATATAATTTCTTTATTCGTCTTGTTGTTCCTTTTATCTTTTGTAAATCTTTGATACTATTTAATTTGGCTAATGTCTTATTGAATAGCTTATTGTATGATTTAACAAATTTACCACTAAATAGAACAGTAAAATCTTCACTGATAAGAGTTGCAAGATTATCAATCCCTAAATCGATTGAAGCAATCTTCTCTTCTCTACCTTTAGATACTTCAGCATCTTTTACCTCATAAATGATTTCTATTTTATATCCACATGCTAATGGTTTTATTCTAATCTGTTTGAAATCTTTTATCAAATCAGAATACTTCTCATATTGAGGAATGGGTATTGAAATATCTTTTGATAGGATTATTTTCCCATCTTTTATTTTGCAACTCTGACTCGTGTAATACAAATTGAACTCATAACCTCTCTTTTTGTAATTTGGAAGACCAGGTTTTTCTTTATACTTAGTTGGATGTTTTTTGTAATCTTGGACCGATTTGTAATAACTTTTAATATTTTTATCAAGAATACGAAGAACTTGTTGAGAACATTGCGCCTTTAGTAATCTGTAATTAATGTCTCCATCTAAGTTCTTGGTATTCTTCATGATATCATCAAGTTCAAAATAGGATAACCACTTATCTTCTTTAGAAAGTGTTTCTCTGAAAATATACAATGCTTGGTTGTACAAGTTGTTGCTAATCTTGCACAAAGATGATATATTTTCATTTTGCCCTATGTTGAACTTATATACTAATCTCATTATTTTTAATACATTAAATGCTATTTACAAACCATGTATCTAAGACACATATTTCATTTGGATTATGAAATAGAATTAATTATTTTTGATATTATTTTGCATCATAATAATTAACTTTTTTGCAAAGTTAATTATAAAACCGACTTATACAATGACGGATCCCAAACTCCTTCTATATAAATCTCCGGAAAACTCAAACTGCCATCACGAAGAGTGGTGACTTCCAAGCTGGGAATGTTGAAAACAGTACTGGTACTACTAAACTCACCATTCAACTTGATAGCATTTCCGCTGTTATTAGCCTCATAATAAAAATAACAATAATTTTCATTAATGCTTGGATCATATTCGTACCAATATGTTAGATCTTGCATATGATCTTCTATGTTACCAATTTTGTTTTCACCTAATATAAAAATACCATTATTGCTATGATGATAAACCATAGATTCATAACCACCATAATTCCAATCACTATCAAACATTATGTAACTAACATCGGAATCATGATCTTTTAATACAGGCCCTATATGTATATGAATTTTATTAAACTGACATACATAAGGTCTTTTTCCTCCAAGCCTTTTTATATCTTCATTAGATAACTTATTATAACATCCTCCCATAAAATTATCCGCAGCATTAAAAAATCTCCTTCTCATACTCAACACTCCTTATTTAACTCATTTATCGAATCCGAATTATCAGAACCTTCTACAAGATTCTTATTCCTATCTATCTCTTCCTGGCTCATATTACTAATCATATTTTGTATTTTCCTACCAGATTGAGATAAAGAACGGATGAATGCGCTGGAACTTATCTTAACTCCAAGATCCGGTTTTGCCCTAAACGCTTCACCGGTACTGATATTATACAAATCATACACACCTGAGTTCATATAGAATTTATATATCCAGTTTCCACCAGCTTTTTTGTACCCTAATTTGGTTAACTCGACTACACTCATACCAAATTTAATGCCATTACGACCCATTATCTTCTCCGGTATAGGTTCTACCTTAGCCGGAACAGATGTATATGCTTCATCGCCGCCGTACAGGAAATAAGGGGTTGTCACCCTTGATATGTGAGTAAGCGACTCTTCGGATATACGAGGTTCGTCTTTCGCAGCCTTAGATCCTTTCCTTAGATTGGATATTCTAATAAAAGGATCGTATGTCAAAAAGGTTGAGCCGTATTCTACTTTATAACCTGATACGCCGTTAAGGTCCCTTATAGCCTTAGCCGTATGCGAGTGATTGATGGTGTCTATACCATACCTTGATTCCATATCGGTCATAATACTATTAACCTCATCTCCCTCTACATAAACCTCTTCTCCTTCCGGGATAGAGGTTATGCCGGCAGCCCTTCTAAGTAGCCATAAAGTAACTTCAGCAATGTCAGAGAACTTATCTCCGTTCTTCCTATAGTTATCTACTCTTCCTTCTTCAGATCCAGGTAATTCGACATTTCTTTCAACTTCGACATTTGTTCTGGATTGTCCTTTGCCTTCTCCATCTCCCTTTTTATCGCCATCTTCCTCAGTGCGTACTGCACCGCCTTCTGCACTTCCTTCTTTTCCATCATTTAAAATATTATCTGATTCTGACTCTATAGACTCCACGACAGCATCATGCTCTGGTATGCCGCTAAGGAAATCTGCTACGTTATTCAAAAACTCTATTTTTTCCTCGTTTGTCATATCAAGGCTTTCCACGGGCTCCCATATGGCAGGCAAGTTGTTTGATTTTATTGCAGTAGAAACATCTTCTACAGTTTTATTATCCACCGTAGGCAAAACTTTAGAAACCAAACTATTGATATCAGATTCCATTTTTTCTACTTCCTCTTTTGTGCCATATTCTTTTAGGGTATCCATGCCATTGACTCTAAGAGAATAATTCAAAGCCTTGCTTGGAACAAAATTAATATATTTCAAAAAGTTTTTCAACTCTGATATAATTTGTTCGTCAGATCTTGGCCCAACATAATCAACCACCACCTGATCTGTTTGAGAACGAAGCCAAGAAACGTATTCTTCTAAGATCTTACCACCTTTACTGGAAGGAGTGGATATTTTATCACCTACTGTTCCTTTAGGTTCTAATCCCATTTCTTCCTTAAGGCTTTTAGGATTACCTCTCTCACGAAGAAACCTCAAATCACCTCCTACAATCTTCCTTGCTATAAAATCAAAAATATTAGCATAAGACGGCAATCCTTCTTTTTCTATATGAGATTCTATTTCGTTTAACATAAGAGAGAAGTTTTTCCTGGAGGTACGCTTCTTGCCAGGTAAAGACTGCGTAGCTTGTGCCGCAGGAGCCGGCTGAGCTAATGGCGCCGGCTGAGTCTCCCGGGCAGCCCCTTCCTCTGGCATTTCCTCTTCATAAACTTCCACATCTTCTACCTTAGAAGTAACGGTCTTACCCTCATCAGAGAAAGGAAGATCATCCTCTATAAGCGATTTAGGTCTGGAAGATGATTTGCCAAACTGAATCCTGATCTTAGGAGCGACAAACATCTCACCTTCGAAATCTATTCCAGATTCTACTTCAGACGTCACAATGTCTTTCACATTCCTGCTTTCATCTTCTACCCACTTAACAACATCAGGAACCGTAGATAATTTTTCTATAGCCTCACGAGCTTTTCTAAGCCCTGAAATAGGATTCAAATACGATACTTGATACGAAGCCGGATCAAGACCTAACTTGGTTAGATACGCATTAAGATCTTGTATGTCATCTTGACCCATCTGTAGCAATTCAGAATCACCAGATTCAAGCAGCATATCTATAAAAGACATCCATTTCTGCCCTTCCTCTGATTCTACAGAACGTAGGCTAACTGGGAAAAGATAATTAAGACCGTTTTTACCTTTGATGACGACTACCGGAACTCTTACATTTTTGTAATTATTCCCCTTGTCATTTAATATAGAATAAGCAAATGGGAAGCCTGTGTATTTAGAGCCGTTCTTAAGCACGACTTTGCCATTTAATACATATCCTACATCAGATATTTTTTCAGCACCTTTTTCGGTAATGGGGAGATTTTCTACCTGGCCATATCCTTGACCGTTCACCTTCATGTTAAACACCGGTCTTCCGGGAAGGGTCTGGGCAACAACATGCGTGCCGACGCCGATGGTAGCCGACCGGCCGGCATCCTTCTTCCACTTGTTGAAAGCCGTTCTTCTTATTTTACTTATACCATCTATGCCTCCTGTATCAGCTTTTACAACAGAAACGAATCGGTTCCCACTCATGACCTTGATAACCATATTGGACACCAGTTTATTCTCAGCAGATTCTATTCTTTTTTTATCGCCGGACTGAACAGCATCATTGTATTCGGCAAAAAGAGACTGATTATAGGTATCATTTACATCTATTTCGAGATTAACCTTATCTCCTTTTTTCAAAGAAGATAATGCTTCCTGATCTATTTTATCTACCTCATTCTCTCCGAATCCAACACCTGTTCTGTACGGAACCAACTCATCTGAATCAAGACGCTTATAAACCAAAGAATAGGAATTACCCACGTCCTGAATAGACACGTCTGTGTAACGGTTAAGAACACGAGCCGATTCTTTGTCTATAGACCATCTCGCATGATAAGGCAATTCAATTATAGTAGCCGTTTCTCCACCTATATTAAGAGAATACCTTTTAGTGCCATTAGCGTTCGTTTCAGAGCTTATTTGAATAGGAACCAATGATTTTATAGAAGATATAAATTTATCGGCTCTAAGACCTGCAATTTCATACCTTTCATTGCCGTCATTGGAGATTCTTCTTACCATCAACGTCTCTGGATTCTGGGCGCTATCTATATTGGCTCCCGGCGTATTATCAGATTCGTCTAATTCATTTACAAGAGAATCTATATTAGCATCATCCTCCCCAAAATTACTTAACGTAGATTCGGAAATACGACCTTTATCAATAATCCTGTTTTGTTCGATATAAGGAAGGAGATCCGTGATGTTTCCAACCTGGCCAAGATCTTCTATGGTAAATACCGAATCGGCAAGCTTATCTTCGTCAACTTTCTCCCCTTTGTCCCGTCTGTTCATTATATCAACATACGAAGAAATAGCATCATCAAGTTCCTTCCTTTGATCTGGTTCCAAATTGGATTTAGCCATATCAATAATAGCTTTATTATCCTCATACACAGATCTCGGACTTGTAAGCCTATCAGCCTTTTCAGATAATGATTTTATGAGATTAACGGGACTGTCACCCAAAGACGATACATAATCATCAAAATCTTGTTTGTATTTATCATACACATCTTTTTCTCTCTCAGTAAGAAGATCGGCATTACCTGTATATAGTTTATCAATTATAGACTGCCTTACGGCCGGAACCATAATAGGATTATCCATAGCAGCCTCATAATCTTCATCCGATACAGACTCCGTAAGCGGTGACTCTTTTATATCATCTTCTGCTTCCTTCATCCTATCTTCCCTTACTTTATCAAGAGCATGCATAAAAGCCTTGATAGTCCAAGCTTCGTCTTCCGAAATCTTACCTTCTGACACAGCTTGATCTACTACCTCATCAGTGTCATATTTACCAACTTTATTAGACTCTGCAAAATCAGGAACCTTGTCATCCCCTTTATAAGGAGTAGACCATAGAGAAGACAGCGCTTTTGAAAACCCCCTGTTTTCCTCAGCTAAGAATCTTTTATCAAGCATCTTAGACAAGAAGTTATTCATATTCCTATAGTCCATCAAACTTCTTCGGTATTCATTTACCAAGGATCTCATGGCTTTGTCTTTGGCTGTAAACTTCTTTTCCTGTCTTGATTTTACATTAAAATAATCATCAAAAGCCACAAGCGTATCATAGGCTTCTATCACATCTTGTGAACTTATAGGAGAAAGAGGTGATGATAAAACAGATTCGGTTTTACTTACCAACTCTTCTATCGAAAACTCTTTTCCTATTAACGTTGATAACTCAGACAACGAATTGTTGTAATTGGTTCTAAGACTTTCCAATTCTTTGGTTTTTCGTTGTATGTATTCAGCTTGTGGATTTTTTCCATCTACGTTACGAGGACGAGTAGCAAGATCTTCTATTTCGGATTCAAGTTCTTCTATCCTTGACCGTATGCCACGGATAGCCATCGCCCGCTCCCTTGCCCTGTCCGACAGCCGGGAGAACGTACTTAGAGCATCCGCCACGCGAGGCTGCCCCGAAAGCGTTTCTATGACAGAAGCTATGTCTTTCATTCTTGATTCTGATTGAAGACCAAGGAAGACATTACGAGCCACGTATTTCCTAAACTCAATCTTAGAATCATCACCTATAAGATCTTCGGCAAAACTCTGGGCAGATCTGAAATCCGAAAGACGATTGTTATAATTATCAATAATAGAATCCTTGTATTTCTTTGCCTCTTCCAAAGACATTCCATTAGCTTCGGCTATTTCCGAAATAGGCATCATATCAATCATCTGCCTAAAATTTTCAGCCGAATCCTCTAAGGTTCCCATTTGGTTGTCAATAGACATCTTTTCAAACATAGCATCATCAAGCTCCTTGTCAGTCATAGACTGGGCATCGGAACGAACTTGAGGCCCTAAACTCATTGATTTTTTCAACGTATTCAAAGCCGCCGTGTTAAGATTAGAAGATGCTTTGTTGTATTCATTCACTTGCCTTTCCAGCAAGATCTGACTATTGCTATACTCTTTAACCCCAAAGAAGCCTTCCCTCATACCAAACAAAGAACCGATAATAGCACCGATTCCTATTTCAGTCCATCCTTCTTTAGACGTATATTGCTTTTTAAATCCTTCAGAAATAGCATCAAGAACATCAACGGCTCCGTTCATGGCTACATTATCATATCTTGACTTAACATATTCCTCAGCCGCATTCTGAACAGCACCTTGAGATCCTTCTTCCCATAAGCCTTCGGACACCGGCCTTTTCATGATATTGAAAACATTGCCTGCTATCTCCTGTCCTATATTGGGATTGGTTATTTTAATAGCCATCTCTCCCGGCTTCGCAACTTCCGTCCCTAATCCAAATAAATGCTTGTTGAGCTTCTTTTCCAACCCAGGTATAGCCTTGCCTCCTAACCCTATATACTTACCGAAAAGAAGCCAGTTGGATAATCCTACTATACCCATATTGGCGGCAAATATAGCACTACCTGCATCAGCATTAGAATTACGAAAAACAGCCATTTCCTCTACATTGGGATCACGACCATAAATCTTACGATAATAATCCTTGAAATCAGACTCGGATTGCTTCATAAAAGAATTTGCTTCAACCGATGACTCGAATCCGGCACTGGTAGCCAGCAACGTCATGGTCTTAGCCGCCTCCCCTACATTTCTTCCGGTGGCAACTCCTTTTCTTACATAGTTGTTAAACACGCTTTTAAGGTTTCCTATGCCCCTATTGGCAGCTTGCCTTGCTGCCAACTTAGCTCCGATTCTTCCACCTAATTTAGCGCCTATATTGCCCAATGATCCAACCCCAAGTCCTCCGGTTATGTACGCTGATATCATGGCTCCTACGGTAAAAGACATACCATTACCAAGGACGTCATTCCATAAGAAATTACCGGTATCCTTAAAAAGCTTCTGACAGAAATTATAATCTTCTACCTCTTTCTTGTAATAATGGGGAAGAAGCATGTCTATTCGCCGGTCAAGATCACCTACAAACTTATCCAGGTCAGTGTTTAACGCAGCTTTATAACTTCCCTCAGATGCCATATTGATAAGTTTGTCAGGCAATGACACAACTCCTTCCGCACCGTACAATACAGACTTTAAAGCGAATTTACCTACACCATTCCAAAACTTACTCCGCCCGCTCTGTCTCCTGGCATAATAATCCTCATTATTTATACCCGGAATATAGTTGGGATATTTTGTACGCCATACCCCATCATTACCCATCTGATGACTTTCACGGATACTTACCTTCGGTCCATAGGGATTAAGGGGCGGCGCGGCAGGTGTAGCCCCCCTGTAGCTGTTACGAGCCAGTGCCTCCGAGTAGCTGTTGCTTATCTCCTTGGCTATATACGGTTCTTCGTATTCGGCAGCAGCTATCCTTGATGCGTAATCCGGAAATTCAGGTTGGGCATACACACCTTCACCAGGCATATAATTAGGAACCAGAGGCGTTGTCGTCTCTGGTAATGTAGCCGGAGTGTAATTTTCTTCTTCAGCTAATTTCCTTTGCCTTGCCACATCTTCGTAAGTGGTTTTAGCAGCAGGATTATATCTATCTATATTATTATCAGCCATAATTTTTTTGCAAAAAATCGTTCAACTTACTAAACTTGTCATTCATGTTGGGCATGATATTTATTCCTCTCATATACGGATCTCTCATCCGATCAAGACGCTCTTGAATAGCCTCCTTCACGTATTTTACAAAGAAGTACTGAGGACACTTCTGGTGAATGCTATTCCAGTAATCCGCATACTCATCATTACCAGGATCCAAAGGAACAAAATCCGAGAACAACAATGCAGGATTTTTAGAATTTTTAGTCCTTTTGTCATAGAAATTGACCGCTACCTCTCTCGAACCCCTGTCATCCATTCCTTCCAACTGAACTGATATGTTATCAGACATGTCAATAAAATTATCAACAAGGGTTTTAATAACATTCATTTCTTCTGGCTTAAGGTAAGAACCATAAACCTTTACCATATCATAAAGATCATTCTTGACATCAGCCTTAGAAGCCAAACGGGGAAGACCATTACGTATGAGATACTTATCATAAGAATAGCCTTCCTTCTTTCCGGTATCTACAAAATCACAAGTTCCAAAACTTGATTTGTAACCATCTACTGGATAATTGCGCTCCTCAACCGAAGGATCTATACCTGCCTTAAGAAGCTCATCATTTGTGATCTCTACCCTTTCTGTAACATAAGAGTTTTTACCAGACCCTACTTGAGCAGTCAAGAACCTTCTGACAGTGCCATTATCTATCTCGGCGTCCATATTGATGGTATTAATAGCAGTAGGATCCAGATTATTTACCTTTCCTGCCATGTAACCAGACAATCTTCTAAACTGAGCCTTCTGCAAAGACTTTTCAGGTGAATCAGCATTCCAATTGTATCTTTTGTAAGAATCAAGGTAATGATACTGAGACAAAATATCAGAAATCTGATCGGAAGATACAGACATTTTTATCTCGTCCTGCATCTGACCTGCTATCATGTCAGACACCCTACTATTTTTCTCAGCATATCTTAACTGAGTAATAGTCAAAGGCTCCCCTTCTTGATAATCTTTTAAATCTATATCACCATCCTTATCTATAGTCATATAATCGGATATATTAAAATCGGGATCACCATTAAGTTTCTTCATTCCATTAATAAGAGCCAACGTACCAGTAGAAGAACCATTATCCTTGCCTGTAATAGCACCAGATATGTTTTTCCCCAACTTGCCGGCACTCGCCTTAGCTCCTAATGACGGAGATGTAGCACTAGGAATATTTATTCCTCTCGAAGGACCCATCATGTACCTTCTAAGCCCTACAGCATCAGATACGCCAATTGTTATGGCCGTGGCGAGTAGGAAAGCTCCAGCCTTATCATCTGTATCGGTAAGATTTATAAAAGAATTTCCTTTCATAAACTTAGCATTACGAACTTTCCTGATAATATCCTTATTTTTTTCAGTAACTATATTATCGATTTGATAATCAGTTATGTTATTTATAGCCTTTGTAGCTCCATTTACCTTAGAATCAGAAAGAAGTAAAGCATCATAAGCTTCAGATAATCTGTTATTGCCTTGCCCGAAATATCCGTTTTTCTGACCTCCATTGTTTTTCAAATAAGAATATACCCGCTCTTCAGGAGTCATATTAGCATACAATCCTGGATCAGTTTTTTCTTCTTCGTATGATGCTGCAACGATATTGCTTCTATCTGTAGGAGATAATGAGTTATATAATTTCAATAAATTGGCTTTACGATCTGTAGAATGAGATTTAAGTAACTCGTAAGGAATATTGGCCAAATTAACAGATCCTGTCTTACCTGTTCCAGAGTTAATAGCCATAGGCCCGTCCATAGGAGCCATAGGCACTCCCATACCGCCTGCACCTGTCGTGCCTGCGGATGAGCTTTCAGTTCCCATCTTGGCACCGTAAGTACGCATGTATTCGGTTTCAATCTTGGCCTGAGCAAGCTGCTCTTGTGCCAACGATATTTTAACCATAGACTTAGCATTATCAGTCAAAAACTTTTGCTGAGCCTCATCCTCTGCCAACCTTGCAAAATAAAGATCATCTTTCTTCCTTTCAAAACTTGTATTGTCGTATCTCCATGCATCAGTCATCTTATCGAAAAGATTATTGGTAACAACAAAATTAGCGGCCGCTACCGGATCTGACGAAGCTATTATCATATCTGCCTCCCTCTTGGCTTCTGCTTTCTGATTTTTAGCTTCCTGTATCTGACTGTCAATACGATCAATAATATCTTTATTATCCCCTACTGATTTCTTTTTCGCTTCCAATGCTCCTATGTGTCTATCGTATCTTTCGACATAAGACCCAATGTATTGACTGACCAAATCCGGATTACTGAACACCGGATTGGTAGCTGCCATATATGATGCCTCTATTCTCATCTGATTCCTCATGTTTTCAGATAAGTTAGCAGACACAAAATTCCTTATCTGGGAATCTGTAAGTTCATCTACGTTAACTTCTATAATCCCACCAGTAGGATTACCTTTAACATCATATTCTGTTGTTTGAATCTTCTTGCCTTCGTTATTTTTCCTAAAGTCACTAACCAGCTTATTTATCTCCTTAGTATAATCGACATAAGGAGAATAATGAAGACCTCCTAACCTTGATCCTGCTTTACCATCTGACCTCCATTTGTAATAAGGATCCAAAGCATACCATTCATTAATAGGAGAATAAAGTTCAAGATGATTCTGTTTTATAGATTCTATTTCCTTCATAACCCTCTTGCCTTCTTTTGTGCCGGCAATCGCGTTAATGACCGTATCATCCAACACCGAACTTATCTCTCCTTGTATGGCTCTCGTAACACCATCAGAAGAAAGATCCACGCCTTTGAATTTTTGATTGATGTTAGCAATCACACCTGACATCTTATCTTCCATATAAGCGCGGGCTTCAGGCTTATCTATCTCTTGACCCATAAGATAATCTACCTGGGTATAGATCTTTTCACGAGCAGCATCAACCTTCTGCTGTTTGTACATCATGACGTCCTTAACAAGATCTATGTTGTAAGGACTAACATACGGGGCATATTGCCTTAAAATACTATACTGTGAAGCCACTATTTGGTCCTCCTTCTTCTTTTAATTTCATCATCTTCTTCATTTAAACTTCTCAAGTAAGGTGTAGAATAATCACCCATATTCATCACATCCTGATTACCTTGAACGTAAATAATTTGGCCACTTGGAAGCATTCTCATATTCGGAGCTATGGAAGCTATGGTATTCAACGATGTACGAACATTGAACTTATTCTGTATTTCGCTGTTTATGCTATCATAATAACGAGCAAGATTTTCATCCCTTATAGCCATAGCCTTCAATAACCCAGATTCATAACGTTGCCTTTCCGCTATGTTCTTATCGTCTGTCTGAACATAAGCCATTTCATTGAATCTATCAGCTTCGTTTATTTGCCTTGCGTTATTGAAATTTACTTCGTTAATGTACTTGGCTATATTGCTTCCAGCTATGGCGTTCATATTAGCCAGAATAGCGGAACGCTGGGAGTCGGGCACGTCACCTACTGCGTCCAACTGAGCCGATGTCGCGCGGTTGAGCTCGTTGATATACTGATCAGCAGATTGCAGAACAGGATCTATTCTCGGAGCCTGATGCCTTTCCAATCCCTCTATCTCTAATCCAGTATCAAGCATCCTCAACATCTCAGGGAATATAGGGCCTGATAAAGCAGGACTGACACCTTTTCTTCCGTTTGTATCATCTTCTTCCTCGGCTTCCGTTTCTACAGTAGTATTAACAACAGGATTTTCTTTCTTCACTTCTATCCTGCCTGGAGAACCTGGGTTGGGAGATTTAGCGCCGGTTCCTACAGGTTCAGCTTCTATAGGTTTTGATGTCGGATTTACGGCTTCTAAAATAAAGTCTGTTTCTGACATCAAACCGCTATCTTTTAAAGCAGCAAACTTATTATAATCGGCACCCAGAATCTTCTTAGCTGCATCAGATTTATCACCAAATAAGTCAACATAATTCTTTATCCCTTTTTCGTTCAACAATCTCTTTTGTTCAGGAGTAACTACATCCAATCCATAAAATGATCTGGTTGCCGTAGTTTGCCCAAATTTGTCATCTACGGCAAATGAGTTATATGCCGATTTACTTCCTTGGTCGTACTTACCAGCATCCTCTCCCCAAAATCCGTATTCGTCTCTAAATTTCTTGGCTTTTTCGGCATTGGCTATAGCACCTGATTCTGCCAAAGCCCATAGGTTGTTTAGTTGGCTATTGTATCCAGTCTGGAATCCTTCTGTATTAAAATCTCCATCCGTATTGTATTTATTAGCCCAACGGTTAATATCAAGCAAATTAGAAATAGCCTTGTTATTTACCCTACCATAACCGGCGCTACTTCTGTGTTGCAGATTTTGATTAGAATTTACACCAGAATCAGGACTAAGGATCTGTTCTCTGTCCGCAACATCCACTATAGACATATTAAGAGCACGTCCAAACTGCTTCATTAAAAGCTGCTGTACTTTCTTACCCCACTCTATTTGCTCTTTGGTAGGGCCGCCTTCAGCCATTTTCCTAACTCTCTTTACATACTCATCGTATATCCAATTTTTAGCATCAGATTCAGATACGTTAAGAGCCTTAGCCTGCTTTCTTACGGCATTTAAATCAACCTTTCCGCCATCTCTAAAGAAAGCATCTATCTTTTCTTGGCGTTTGGATTCCTCTTGTTTGTTATAGACAATATCAGCAAAAGACCTGAATTGCACCTCAAGTTCGTCTATTTCCTTTTGATTATCATTTACGTACTTGGAAAGAATGGACTTATTCAACTCAGAAGTATTTTTATCCTTAACATCCTTATTCTTTTCCAATCTCTTGAAAACACGTTCCTGATCATCATACTTTTCGGACAATCCTATTTTTTTCTTGTACCTATCAAGAAGCGTAGCATACGTATCTTTTTCCGTAGCTCTAATGCCATAATTTTCCCTTACGTAAGAAGCGAAATCATCATCGATAGTACGGTAATCTGAAATAATATGAGCTTCCGGCAAATCAACGGAAGTGCCGCCGTCTTCATGCCTGTTACCTTTTGCCTCCATAGGACCAACATCATCCGGAGTCAAAACGTATTCTCCTTTTTCTATCTCAACATTAGCATTACCCTCCATAGATTCAGGAAGAGGGTAAATGTATTCTCCTGTCATATCAGACGTATCTATTCTCTGTCCATTTCCAAGGTTAACGCCACCACCTTCACGTTCCCACTTGATGAATTGCTGACGACGCTCCTTGGCAAGTTTTTCCCTCGCTGCCTGCTCGTCTCTGCTGGCTGCATACGCAGCAGATGAAGCTCCCATGATATTACGGGTAAGACCTAATCCTAAACTAACACCAGACAAGGCAGCTTGAGCCACGTTAGCACCCACCTTATTACCGGCTCGTATCCTGCCAAGGCTGGATCCGAACATCTGAGCTCTGCTGGTTAGGTCGGGTGAGTAATATGGCATAGTCATAGGATCAAGAGGATTACCATCTTGGGAACGTTTTTCTTTAGAAGAATCAGCATCAACACCACCTACATTCATTGCATTATCAACGACTGATTTCTCTACGTTTTTAACCATACCCCTATTATCAGCGAGATATCCTGCATATCCTGCATCATGATTTTCAAAAAACGGATCGGATGTAGGCATACTACTAAATGGATTTATCTCCCCCTCCTCTGTTTCTAAAATCACATCAGAAGGCATATATATATTCTGAATATCAGATTCACCCCATTTATTAACAGGCGTTCCATAATCAAGAATAGGCTGAGTAGAGGATACATTAATATCCTGTTTCTTATCCTGAACACTACCGCCAGGAGCGAATATCGGACGATTTTTTATGATTCGTAATTTCATACTATCTTTTTTCACAAAGATAAGAGAAACGAACGAGAAAATCCAACGTTATGGGATACGTTTAAAAATCAATCATGTACGGCAGACAAACCGCCCGAATCAGGATCATACTTAAGACCGCATGCCCGGCGATAGTTCTTAAGCGCTCTCCTATACAAAAACAGCACTGTCTTGGAAACTATTTTCTTCATAGATTTGGTTAAAACCTCTTCTGTTGAAACAGACATCAGACAGCTATTCAAGAACGACCTGACATTGAAGCCAAACAAGATCTTCACCATTTTTCTAAACGTTCTAAAAAGATATGATGCCGAAAGAGCCTTTAATCCATTGCAAGCCAATCTCTTATTTAAATACGAAACAGCCTCGTCGGATAGACATATCCTATTTTTTCCTTGACTGTCCACCTCTGACGAAAACCACGAATATAAAGTGGTAGGATGTTTCTTAAGGTGATTAATGAAAGAAGTCACTATCCCTTCTTTTAAAGCCCTTTTATGGGCTACGCATGCAGCAATCTTCTCTTCTCTTTTCAAAGAGCTGTCAAGGCATCTAAACACCGTCCTATCGTCTCCGATGAAATACTGAGGACGTTCTTCCTTAAACTTAGCCCGATATGCGGCATATCCTTCCTTACGGAGCATATCTATCTGAGACCGGATATAGAACCTTACACTTCCTGTCTTTCTGATAAAAATGATGAGTATGTTTGTCATAAAATAGATTAAAATATCTCAAATTGCCTAAACACTGACCGGCTGGACGGCGTACTACATTATACCCTAAGTTGCTGAAGCTATTGTATATAACTTCTATCGGAGAGACCTGCTCTTTCTTAAAGAGCAGGTCGTGTAACTTGTGAGGATCTATTATTTCTTTTAACTTTGTGTCCATATTAATGTTGTTTTAGTGCAAAGATATGGTTTTTCATCATACGCTCAAAGAAGAAAATGCACGGCCTTGTATCCGGTTTGAGAGAAATAGGATACAAGGTTTTTGTTTTATGACGGTTTGGATAAGAGACGGAAAAACGACCCTGAACGTAACCGCCTGACCGTCAGGGGTGGGACAACAAATCTTGAATTAAAACTACGCCTATGAATAGTCTCCGTTTTCCTTAATATTAAGACCATTTTCAATGATCTTATCCATTATATTATTTATATTATTTTATATACTTTATCATTTATTCATATAATTGTTCATAGTGAATGAACTTAACGACCGAAGGGAGTTAGGTGAGTGAACAGATTGACAAATTACTTTTTCCGTCATTGTATTGTTTGCCTAATTGTGTTAAAAGATTGAGTATCGTGACCGAAGGGAACGATGCGAAAGAACGTATAACATTTAAAAAAAACGACTGAACCTATCGACTGAAGGGAGATAGGTGATGGAGTGACGTTAATAATTATATTAGGTAGCCAGTGGAAAATTAGGCAGGGAGTAGGCGAGACGAGCGTCCATGCCCGTCAGGATAGTGAAAGCGCGTAGGTCTGTTCCGTCCAATCAAGACGATGATAGTTCCATCCTTCACGAAATCGCACAAAAAAGCCGGATTATCTTGATATCGTTCTTCAACCTTCGGTATCCGTGTAACGAGTCTCAAATCCGGCTTGAATTTATTAATGTAAAAGAAATACAGTCTTGTTCTAATTTTCGGTGACGCCTTTAATGCGAAGCTGTATATTGGGAAGCACGGCATTAATCAAAGCCATTTTCTTATCCTCTTCGCTTTCTTTTTCATGCTGTCTATACATCATGCTGTAATCACTGTCATCACCATCCTTTTTCCCGTCTAACGTCAGTAAATGATTTACGATGTCCTTACCATACGTTTCAGTCCATGTACGGAATCTCTCTTCCTCGGACTGTCTTTCCTGGGACGGGGCTTCCGGGTTAGGGAGGGCGGCTGCCACTTCTACCTCTGGAAGTGTTACCGATGCTGCTATTTCTCCATCATCTCCGAATCCCATTTGACCATACGAAGATACGGAATTTTCTTCAATATCCAAACCAAGATTTTTAGCAACTTCCATAGCATAGTTATAACGGTCATCGTTTCGTATCACACTTTTATGAGGGCGTCCTGCCCCTTGGTTCCAAGCTACTACAGCATCCTTAAGGTTATCGGCGTTCATAAAATCCCGCCGGCTGTAGTTGTAATACCCTGGTCCTTTTTTTCCTTTTCTTGTGTATAAGAAATTAGAATATCCGGTTTTCCCTTCGTATTCGTCAGCTAAGAACTCAAGTTGGTCTTTGAATGTGGGTGTAGAATGACCTTTCTTTTTGGCGTGCTTGAACAACTTATCCATGCGCTCATTATGCCATTGTTGTATGCCGTATGACGTTCTGTTGTCTCCGTATATGTCATCTTTAAGACCGGATTCAGCCATGAGGTTACCTATGATGGCGAGCGCCTGTATCTTAGACATGCCTCTCTTATTAGTAAAGTAATCATATGCTTCACGTTGCTTGCCAATTACGCCACCTTCTTCAGCAAACACAATGCTTTTACTTGGTTTATCGTTTTCGTAGAAATACATGAATTTCCTACCAGGAAATCTGTGTGATGCATCTTTCGGATCTCCGTATTCTTTTTTATGATCAATAAAACGAAAACCAGCCTTGTATGGAGTAAGCTTCCCTCCGTTTCTTTTCTTTTCTTTTTTAGGATCAGCAATCCTATCCCCTACATAGTAGGCCCCTAATCCCACCGAGGCGTGATCTGTTATCCATTTGGCAGCCTTTTTATAGTCTGATATGGATTCAAAATATTCTTTCATCTCATTATCATACCCATAATCCTTCAAGTAATTTCTGGCTGCATATTCTAACATTTCAGGCGTCACTTCTTGAGCATCATCGGTCAAACCAAAATAATTTTTAATCTGAGTTCCTCTGGCCGCCATTTCCGCAAAATGATCCTCTTTGAAATAATCTTTTACTTCATCATCATCTATCTTATTCAAATCAAATCCGTTTTTATCTGCGCCTGAATCTGGATAATGAATTTTGTGTTCCACTTCATGACTTTTCACAAAATTCTCTACATCCTTGTTAGATATATTGGGGTTTCCTTCGAGAAATAAATCAATGAACTTATCAACGTTTTTAGACCTGATTATATTTCCATTTAATACCCCATATCCAGATATTTCATCTATTATCTCCCTTATCTCATCATCAGAGTATTCATCTCCTAAAAAATACTTTGCATCCCTGAAAACTTTCGGATCATCCCAATCATATATGTTGGTATCAAGCATATCCGGATCTGGCTCCCCATTTTTCATCCTTAACTTCTCCCCAGTAAGTCTTTCATAGGCTCCAGAGAAAAGTCGCTTTTTATGATTTTCCCATGCCTCGCCTATAGGAGATGCTGGTTTAGCATATTCAGGCAACGATCCTAAAAGTTCTTTATCTCTTTGAGATAGTTTTTTAGTAGCTCTTTTCGCTTGCATTGCTTTTTTCGATATACCTCCTACAAAAGGAATAAGACCCATAGCGGCCATAACCATTCCAAGCGCATCTCTATCTATGAAAGAATCATACGCATCCTTGACGTCCATTATATCACCTACTACAGGAACGCCTCCAGCTACAATTTCGTTTATATTCACACCATCAACAGGGATCGTACCATAATTGGCATTTTCATTTATTCCGCTTGACCCTACTGATGTATTATCCTTAGATGCAATGTACCTATATTTAGATCCGTTTTCTTCATCTACGGCTCCTCCTTCTTTTTTTATATTGGTATTGTATCTCTTTCCATTCCATGTAAATTCCTTAAGACCTCTTTTCCTGGCTTCTTTAAAGGCTTCGCCTCTTGTAGTGGAAATCGGGTCTTGTAATTCAAGATCGTTTTTTATGTCAAGAATAGCATCAATAATACTATTATTCTTTTTATCAGCATCATCTGAATTATTAACATTATCCGTAACATAAGATTGGCTTATCAAGTTTGATACGCTCTTTCTGTTTTTATAAGTTCCTTCTTTATCTGATGGAGCTTCAAAAGCATATACAAGTGGATACGAATAATCTGTATCTGGATCTTCTGACATAAATTCGTTTACTGCATGAATGGCTTTATCATATTTAGTATCCTTTATACTATACATCCCAGCATCTTGAACATGATCATAAAATCTGTCTATCATATAGTTGATATATCCACGCTTATCGCTCTTAAATCTCTCTTTATCTCTTTCAAACTCTTTTAGCGGATATCTTTTGTAATATTCTTGAAAAAGTCCCCTAAATTCTCCATCCTCAGATACAGCGTAGGGGTTTCCACCAGATTCTTCAATAATATTTCCAAGTACGGCTTCTATCTGGCGTTGATTAAAACCTTTATCATATAAAGCATCATAGATCATATTCATCCCTTCTACGTCCATAGTACGATGCTTACCCTTACCCACACGCTTCATATTTTCATATTTGGATTTGAATAAATCCCAATCTATTTCTGGCTTAGAAGAATCCCCTCCTTGTTTTTTGGATCTTATCTCCATCCTTTTATCCAAATCATTCTTTGAATCAATAATGGATCTAAACAGGATCTTGTTTGGATCATTCTCTTCGTATGGGATTTTATCTTCTACATAATCCCTTATTTCAAAAGGATATCCTATTGTATCAAGAGTCTTAGTAACAACCCCAACACCAAAAGGTTGATCGCTTCTATAAAAATCGTACTTATCTTTCACAACCATCCTACCTCTATCATCACGGTACATGGTAAAACTTGATAAGCCTGATAAATCATTTAAATCTCCGTAAGCATCCGGTATAAAATTATATTCGTTAAATACCTGATGTTCTCCGGTTCTGGCTTTTTTTAAGAGATCTATCCCCTCTTCCACCATTCCAAGTTTCCTACTTGTTACATCCCTTAACTCCTCCAAATCAGATACGTCCTTGCCTGCAACTTTTCCATCAATTATCTTATTATCTAAAGAATCAAGCTCCCTTCCATATTTTTTAGCCATTTTCTCCCACCCACCATTTATCCTGTCAGATATAATGGATTTGATATTGTCTGGTATTCTGACAATCCCATTTTCTTCTTTCAGATTATTTGGTTGGTTTAAGAATCTAAACCAAAGATTCTGACTAAAATCATCTACATTGGCTTTCGGAACATCTTGACCAAAAAATTCCATTATTTTGGTTTTTAATCCTCTTTCATTAGCATACACATCAGGTGTTATATTAGATGCCAGATATTCTCTAAGTTTTACAAACGGACCAATTTTATTCCATAATGTTTTTGGTTGTTTGTCCTTTACATAATTTTTAATTTTCTTTGCCATCTTTTTCTTCCTCTAAGAATCCAAACATTTCACCTGCGCAATTACCAACAAATCCGGCTATGTAAGCTGCGTGTTCATCTTCTCCCACCTTAAAGCCAAGAGACATATTACAATGTTGGCATACCGACATAGCTGCATGAAATGATTCATGACATATGTTTCGCATAGTCATATCATTCTCACTTTGAAAATTCCATAATAACTTAAAAGCTCTATCATCTCCCTTATCACGAACAAGATTCATAAAAGAGACTTCTGAATCTAAATCGCCTTCATCTCCCCATTCTCCTTCATGATCCAATTCTGCATTCTCAAAACGATCACACAATGTTTTGTAATCTAACCCTATGGTGATAATCAACTTTAGTGGATATATCACAAAATCAAATTCTTTTTCTTTCATTCTTTTTTTTTCAACAAATGTAAACAAAATAGCCGAAGAATGCCACCATTCATTCTCCGGCTTGTTATGATAAATCTCTTCTTATGAAAACAGTACGAATGTAAGATTTAAATCTTAATCTTCTTAATTTCATCAATCATATTCTTATATCCGCAGAACTTGCTGTTAATAACATCGAAGATAGATTCTGACCAGCCAGCTATGTTCAAGATATCAGATCCTCTGTAAAACATCTCACTTCCATATCCTTGAATAGAAATAGAAACGATTTTGCAATTTGGATTCACTTTTTTAAACCCTTTCAAAAGTTCAGCGAATTTACCATATCCATAACTGGAACTTTTCTCCCATACAACAGATTCACCGTCTCCTATCTGCATATCTGAAATAACGTACAAGTTATCTACTTTGATCTTATCTTTAGCGCACTTATCCAAGAATGCAAAAAGACCGTTTTCGGTAGCACCACCGCAGTCTCCTCCGGCAGTAAAAGATTTTTTGTTGTTCCATAAAACACCTTTACTTCTATTATATTCGTAATTGATAAGTTTGTCACCAAACATACCAATAAATACGTCAGGAAGCACAGAAGCAATCATACAGCCAAATAAGTTACCAATGACAGCCGTACTTGTTTTGCTAAAGGCAGACACCTCAGAAGATCCTCCCATATCTCCACGTACAGAGCCAGAGTGGTCAATCAGGATAGCCGACCGCCCCTCCAATACCGGCAGGTTCTTGCAGGAGATGGTTATGGCTTTCTCCAACGCATCTAAAATCTTATCTTTGTTACGCGCTGTTAATTTAGCACGTTTTTTATCCGACTCAAATACAATATCATTATCGGAACCATCAGTGCCCATATTTTCAACCTCTTTGAAAGCTGAAGCAAAACGGAAAGGAAGCATCTTCGAATTAAGCACCTTCTCTTCTATTGTAAGCTGCCTACAAACTTCATCTATTTGATCAGGCGCGTATTTGATTATGTTTACAAGGTTACGAACCATATTAAAAATAGGCATACCTTTTACATTAGAAACCACGTCCCGAATAACGTCACCTAAAGCTTCTTTCTTTTCCTTATTGTCTTTCTTGTCCTGTCCGGCTTTAGACATTTCTTTTTCAAGAATCTTGCTTTCGTATAATCCAGACAAAGACCGACCTTCTATAAGATACTGGAAAGCTGTTTTGTTAGCCTGATTGCCTTTAGGGTGAAATAAGTTTACGAGGTCAACCATAGTAATAACCCTACTATCCATCTTATACTTATCAATCCGATACGGATCAAGACCTTCTAAAGCCGTCTTAAATCCTTTCTTAATAGCGCTGGATATACCTCTTAATTTCTTTGGATTTTTGTCGTTAAGAGCCGCATAACAGCCAAGGATTTCGCTCATATCATCAGGACGCATAACGATCTTATTATAGAACCTTGAAGTCCATTCCTTACCCGATGCTTTGCTGGCAAGGACAGAAGCCATAAGATGCGTAACAGACCGCAGCTTCCCTTCCTTCCGGACATACAATGCCGTCTGTGCTGCAAAATACGGATCCACTTGGTCCATAAGATTCTTAATTCTTTCTACTTTGTCTTTTTCTTTCTCATAATAAGAATCAGACAACATGGTAGTCATTACCGTAGACACCAACTCTTCTTCTGCATTAGGCTTATATGCCTTCTCGCCCATTTGATTCACGATCGTAGGTTTAATACCTTCATCCTTTTTGTTAAACTTTCCCATTTGTTGTTTTCTTTAAAGTGTTATACAAAAAAAAGCAGTGATATTACTACCACTGCTTGAAAAAAAATATATCAAAATGAATACTCAATGAGGGAAAAGCCGAAGTTAGTGTAAACAATGAAATAATGGATTTGAACCATCGACCTATACTTTAAAAGAGTATCGCTCTATCCATCTGAGCTAAATTCGAAGTAACTAACCCCATCACCACTCATTAGTTTTTATATATTTCAAACAGAGGAAAAACGGAGCCGGACAAAATGAAAATATTGGATTCGAACCAATGAAAAGTATTTTTGCAGAATACCGCGTTATCCACTACGCTAATTTTCGAAGTAACCGAACTCCTCACCATCTGTATATTTTATTAAAACAGGGAGAACCTGGAAGGTGTTTTGATATGAAAGGAGGTTTTGATCTACCAACTGATCTAATTTTTCTTACATGAAAAATATAGGACTCGAACCTATGACACAAACCGAAGTATCACCTTCCATCACCACTGTCTTACATTATAATCTCTCTTGATTACGATGCAAATATGGACACTAAAATATGATTTACAAATTAAAATGATTTAAAATAGATTAATTTGGATAAATTATTTTAGAGCCATAATTGGATTACCCCATCTTTTTTTCCACTCCTTGCCTAAATAAGATATAAGATCATTGTAGTTTGTTATAAATCCTCCGTCTATTATCGAACTTATGGCTATTTCTAATTCCGTTATATCATTAAGTTGTTCTTCCGTTGCCATATTTCTTATTCCATCCTCATGTTTATTGAATACAATAAAATCAATAGCCTCTGCTATCCTTTTTATCTTATCAGATAATTCATTTTTGTTTTTTACAAGTGATCCTACAGATTTACATGTTCTTATATAAGCATCACCTGCCATATTTCTATTCTTGATAAGGCCATCAGTAAGCCATATAACTACACTCGCATATATATCTGGATCTAATTCCAATGCAACCATTACAAAGAAATAAGGATCCACAAACCATTTCTGATCTTTTCCTTTTCCTTTTCTGTAAGCCATATGATATTTTTTAAGATCAGTCAACTTGCTAATACACAGATCGTTTTTTTTTGTAGTGCGATTTTTACCGCAGTACATATATTGTTTATATTCAGTCTCTTAACTAAAGCATACATTTTCTCTTGAAATCCTTTTGTACTCATTAAATCATCTAATCTTTTTGGAGCCAAACCCTGTTTTTCCCTCTTTTCAGTCAAAGCTTCCATTACCTCTGTTATACACACAAAACCGTCTTTTGACATAACAGAGATGTTCCTACCCAACAATTCTCTGCTTTCTGATTGCAATAACACGTTACTTTTCATAATTTTACATCGTTTTTATTGTTAATAAATAAGCGCCTATCTGTCCGCGATGGATCGATAGGCGCTACAAATATGTTAAACTATTATTAAATCACAAAATAAAAACTACTTATTTTCAACTTATTAAATATTGTAATTTATCTATTCTTAATCTTATCCTCAGAAATCAACCACTGGAATATAATCTTCCGGTTGCTAATTACTTTCTTTATCCTCATCAGCATCCAGCTACCACGCAACCTATCCAGCCATGACCGTCTAAAATTAAGAGCATCAGGATTAACTGACTTATTTATATCGTTATCGTCCTTGATCCAAATAGGGGTCTCTGACCGGTCATCGTCAACCCTATTAAAGAAGTCATTTAACTTATGTCTTCTATATACCTCAGTATCCAGGACCTCAGTATGGTCGCCTACGATCTTCGGATACGATATGCGTTGCGCTAAATTATTCTTTTCTTCTGGAACAAGATGAATTTCACCTGAGTTGTTTGTGTCGTTGTAGATAGTTATCGTATCCAAACCCACTTTTCTGTCAAGTGTGTAATTCACATCATCTACATATTTCCTTGCATCAAGCTCATACTCAACAGAAGCCAGAGTAGAACCGTTATATTTCTCTTTTATCGGCACTTCTAATATAAATGGATATGTTGTTCCATAAAATGTTTGGAAGCTCTTATTCGTCAGCAAATGACTCCATAAGCCACCTTCTTCGTCTGATGCCGGGAAGTTTATTCCTGTCTGGAAATATTGTTGCTGCTCTATATAATAGTCAGGGCAGAACGAATAATAAGAAATCCATTCTTGCTTCAGACACGAATATCCGATAGTGAACGACACATCCTTGAAATACTGTTCGTCTTTTAAGGATATTTCCTTATCGTTTGACAACACCTCTGTTTCATTGTACAAGAACCTTCCACCATCATATTTGTAATATGCCGGGTTCTTAACAGGTATATAATCTTTTTTCGTGATAAGTACCCTCTTATACCTATTATCCCATCCAAGAGACAGACCAAGACCGATAAATTTATTATCCGTATCTTCTTCTGTCATTTCTGTACCGGTTAAGATATTAGTTATTCCATATCTAAGAATCTTAAACGGAAGATGACGCTTAAGCCAATGTCTGATACCTACACTAAGTTCCTTGAGATTACGTCCGTTCGGATCGGTCATAAACACTTGTGCTCTTTTAGTATCTACCCAGAAGTGACCAAATTCTGAACTAATTATTTCAGTGCTCTGGGTTCCAGAATAACCGAGGTCGGTCGTGTTGTACTCCAGAGGCCGGGACGCGAACAGGCCGCCGGTGCCCATCTCAGCCTGCCCTGGGGAGGTGCGCTCCTTGATTACGTCTATGGCGTTATGGAGTGAAACCTGGTCCTCGAACCTGACAAGGATCTGATCGGATTCAATACGCTTCATGTGAATAAGCTTCCCGTTGCTGGTTGGGAACTCATGATAGTCCATAGGCTTATACGTTAGCCACGGATCTGTTTGACTGTTTTCAGATACGTCAGCCCTACTCCATATAACACCATTAGGTCGCTGGTAAGCACAATCATAAAAACGACGTTCGTATGTCGCCGGCAATACATTAGGTGTCAACGTCATTCTTGATGAGTAGATAGGACTTATCTTGTAATCATTGTCCCTATGGATAGATACGTTCTTTTCTTGTGTCCACCAAGCAAAATCACCATGAGCCGGATAAAACCATTCATGAGGCTCTACTCCTTCTAATCGGAAATTGCAGTTTATTTCCGATTCTACGAGGAATTGAGGAATACCATAAGACCACAGATAGAATCTACCATCCACGTATTTCTTAGCCTCGTTCTCGCCATTTAAATTATACAAACTTTTTCTGTTTGGATAAAAAGAATACGTTCCTTTGCTTGATGATGCCCAGCTATTAAAACGTTCGTTGTCAGTATGCTCAAGCATATCTTCTCCAGTATCGTAATTAACGAAATACCTGGGAAATCCGACATTTCGGTAATCATTGTAAGCAAATGGTATCATATCCCCTATACCAAAAGCAGTATTATAAAAAAATGGGAATTTCCGTTTCATGGAAAACCTCGATATGTAGGTGTCACCGCCAAACAGAGGTTGTTTCCCTCCTTGGAAGAATCCACATCCTCCTACTGATATCCATTTGATGTCTTCTATAGCTCCATACTGATCGGGTCTGTACCGCATAAGCTTCATATATGGAGAACAGATATAAGATAACATCTTCGTCCTTTCAAAAGATTCTTTAGATCCAGCATCAGAAGCCATGATAACAGGGTCATGGATACGACTTGTATCATATACCTGGGCCTGCATAGGATACGATACAAGATACTTTGAATTTAAGATGCTTGTATCAGGATCCTTTTCTCCCGGATCTCCAAAAGACAAGAACATGGAGGATTCTCTATCTATGTTATTTATAAACAAGAAATCTTTTGAAGCGTTTTGGTTATCATCACCCACATCTTCTCCAGTAACCCAAGATGATGTCGTAGACGGGTCGGATATGGGGTACATACCTGATTTAAGACTCTTGGTGTTAGCCAATCCCCTTAATCTGTTTTGTTCGTATGGAGCCGTATCATCGAAGCCCATCATGCTATTGTAGTAACCTACAGACGTGTAATAAAAAGCATGGTTTCTTCTTGGGCCATTGTTTATGAATGTCGTGAGCCAATCATATCTGTACTTACCATACAATACAGGTCTTTTAGCAAGCGTATCAGATATGGTGGCAATCATTGAAGCGAATATCATTGCCATATTGATATTACCTATCACACCTACATACGCAGACGTAGAACGGTTCATAAGCTCTTCCGCTATCTGAGAAGCTATGGTGGCCGTAGATTCGATGTTAGCCAACGTAGCCGCCATCTTATATGATTGTTTCCCTAAGATAGTCCATTTAGGATGATCTCCAACCTCATCAAAGTTTCCTACAGACATTCCCCTTATAAAACCTTCTATAGCTACCTCCGTAGGGGTTTCAGGTTTATTGAAATAAATATCAGGAGAACTAAATGCATACCACACGTTTCCTCTTCTGAAAAATGGGTGGGTTATAAACGATACCCTTTTTTCAGTTGCGTAATTAAAAGAGTCATCCGATAAATCATTATACGGATAATTAGGATACAGATTAAGATTCGAGTTTTGACCGGAATACCTGTACATGTCGTAAGCTATTCCGGTGGCTATAACAGAACGATTAAGACGTCTGTCACCTCTATATATTTCATATCCTGTAACCATATCTCGCTGCTCTTTGGTTATCAATCCGGAATCTACAGCAAAATCAAGGAAGACGTTAATCATATCCTCGTCTACTAATATTCCTATAGGATAAATATCGGAAGGAACATCATAAGACCTAACATCCCGGTTCATGAAAAGCATATGATCGTTGTCCGGGAACTTATAATGCCGGATAGGTTGTTGGCAAAAGACGGTACTGGTATCTACCGTACCATATTTATGACCTTTAAAAGACATCATTCCCTTGTCATCCGTAGAAGGGGAACCGTAGTATTCAGTAAGCTTGGATACGATATTGTCGTAAGCTTTCTTGGAATTGCCTTCATAACCATGATCACTTATCTTAACCTTACTACTGTCATACAGTTCAAAATTAGCAGGATACTTCTCAGACGATTCCCAGTAAGCGAAATCACCGTACTTGTATTTCCTTGGAGCGCAGTTTATGGGACGATCCCCGCATATCGTACACTGGCTGGCGTATTCTACTGTGGCCCTTAACGATATTTCTTTTGCCCGTACATTTATCCGGTCTATTTCCTTTTCTCTGATACCAAAAATATAGGGGTATATAGTTTTACCAAGGACGTAAGATGTGCCTACCAAACCTCTTGACGGATTCTTACTGTTCTCCTCTTCTCCATCGTCTTTGACCTTACAGAAATCAATTTGTCGGACGGTAAAAATCCAAGGGCATGATACGATAGGGCAGTCTATGGCTACATACAATCCATCAGGGTACTTATCGAAGAAAGATTCGCCTATGTGCCCAAAATAAGGACGGGATGCTCCAACAATAACATAATTATCGCCTTCATCCATGACCTTCTCCCAATCAAAGTTGAGATTATCCTTATCTATCTTCCTATTGCTTCCTTTGTATCTTGGATCTAATGATTTCCAGAAAGAAAGACGGACATATTGTGTGGACACAGCATCCATAAGACCATCTATTTTACCCAAAGATTCCAGATAAAGAACTTTGTCCTTGGCCGGGAAATCAGGATCATCCCATTCTTTAGGTCTTGTAATATGAAGGAAACGGGCGTTACGAAGCACGCATTTCGTAAACCTCCATACCAACAACTCTGACGTAAACATCGTAGAACCTTTAACATCTTCAGGAATAAGAGCGCCTACGTTATTGTCAGCTAAATTAGCATAAGAATCCCAGGTCCATCCATCTCCGTAATCTCCTTCTGGAACGTAACCGGTATCAAGGAAATTATATGAATAATCATCTATCTTCCTCTCTATCTCAGGCCAAGTGTCCCTTATCAGGGCTCCAGGCGCTATCCTTGACCTGTAGGCGTCGTTGTGGATAGTGCTCGAAGAACGTCCGGCACGCCAATCTGGAAGACAGTGATTGCTGTCCGGGAAGCAGACCTTACTTTCTCCTTTATCATCATTCCACACATCATTCATAAGCAGGTATGCTCCAAGAAGTGTAGAAGATGACTGGAATGAGTTATAATCGCTTCTGGCAACAGTAGGATTAAGACAAGGCTCTTCTATAAAACATCCGCAAGTACACGGCATAGAATCCAGAACATAAATAGCTTCGGCTATAGACTGTAATATAACAGACGGTTGTAACAGAGAATCGTACACAGCACACGCCTTAGTCCCATCATCTCCCGACCAGAATCCAGCCCAATGACCACCATCTTCGTCATCGGCAAAGAAATACTTGTCCATGAACTCTATCATCTGTTCCTGTAGTTCCCAGTTAAATAACACAGAATACTTATCCTGCTTTTCACCGCCGGTAGTATATAGGTAGTCGGTAGATACGTGTTCCATATCCTCAAGCTCCTTATACGTATATTCTTCACGGAAACCCACAATACGATCTACCGGAGCTGTAATAAGCGAATACTGGCGGTGCGCATCAGTACACTCGGCCCCAAGCTCAGGAGCCTCGATACCATCTATAGCTTCTTTTTGATCCTCTGTATTAGGATCGTCAGGATCTCCGTAGCTGTTGAATATATCGCATATTTCATTGGCAGCAGCATTATTAGGTTCTTCTGTAGCGGTATTACATGCGATGTCTTTTATATTAGATGAAAAATAATTAATCACCTCATCTATTATAATCTGACTTCTGAATGTAAAACTAACGTTCGTATAAGTTTTAAAATCATTTTGCAATGTTATAGTTTGACCGATAGTAGCCGGATTCTTACATTCTTCTTGTCCTGTTTCTTCATCATCGAAATCCTTCGGGTCTCCTGCCGTATTATAATACTGCCACTTGAATTTACGTTCTTGCCCTGAACAAGGTGGAGCATATTGGTTTATGGATTTATATACTCTATCAGTATCCTTATTTTCTATTTCTGCCGCAGCATCTTTATAAGGGGGAGGTATTAACACAAATGCCGGAGTTTTGTAACCGTTGGAGCACTTAAAAGAAATCGCAAACGGATACACTTCATTTCTCATATACCCCACATACAACGAACAGGCATTGCCGTCCTTATACAGATCTTCGTGGGCTACCGATGCCTGCCATTGAAGGAAGTGTCCCATGAGGGAAACTACAGGCTGTAAATTCCATTCTTTTTCCGCCGTAAGACCATATTGGAGAAGACGATTCCCGACAGCTACAATCCCCCTTGATGTGTTATATACAGGTTTTTTAAAGGATATGTGTTCGAATGTAGTACGTTTGTTATTAAGATCCGAATAATACAATATAGTCTTTTCTGATACAGGATGAATACCTTCTACAAAATAGTCAACAACCGGTTGGGTTTCTCCGTTGTATCCTACTGTGTTTTGAATGATAACAACCTTAAAATATTCAACTTGACGATCTATGTTAGATACGACAAATCTAATACCTAAATTAGTACGTTCTCCCCATTTGCCATCTTTTTGAGTAATATACTGTTCATCGAATATAGGGACAGGATTAGTAGGATTAGAATAACTTCCAAGCTCATTTCCAAACTCGTCACAAGGAGCCACAGTAGCCTGGTAGACGCCTGAGCGCAGGCTGCCCCCGTACTCTATCTGAGCCGGCTCTATGCACATGGGTTTGAGTAGCGGAAACACCCTAAGTTTCTCACATGCCAGAAAACAACCATTCTCCTGCATGAACTTTTTCCTATCGTATTCTTTATCGCATATCTTATACCCATGATAATGATACCATATATCACCTTCATCATCAGGAGTCAGAGCCTTGTCTACAATAACATACCTGGGAGGATTATAATCGTCAGTCCAGTAAATACATTTCCCACATTTCTCTGTCTTTATTTCTATGGTTTTTATAGGATGATAGATAGAGAACTTAAGGCACGGATCTTGATCGTTGTCTTCCAGCAAGGTCTTCATGCCAGAACACAACGACTCCGATCCTTCTACCATAGATTCTATATCGGAATCGGATAAGATACTTGTATCGGATTCAGGCTTGAAATAAGTTATTTTAGATACGCCTGTTTCAGGATTTGTTATAAAAAAATAGATATTGCCTGAAGTAAGATCATTCTTGTAACCAATAACTTTAAACCCATCGAAATCAATGCATTTAAGATTACTGTGCTCGTTAGATCTCATCCCAACATTACCGTCCTCGGATTCTATGTTGGCATTCAAGGCAAACGTATAATGCTGCCCCGTAAGGCTTGACGGATGCAGATCGCGGTTCATACCTGTTTGAGGTATCGCTATGTTTCTGTTATCTTCCAATACCATGTTTTTAACTGTTTGTCACAAAGATAGCAAAAGAGATTTAATCATGGGCTTTCAAAGTGAGCGTAAAATGGCAGATAATCACCTTGTCTTATTTATATTTCATGTAACGAAGTATTATGATACCGGAACCGCCTGTGCCCGAATGGCATCCTCCTGAGACATTGGAACCACTTATATAAAAAGAACCTCCTCCTGAGCCCGTATTGGGTTCTCCATTAGTAGGTCTTCTCGAAATATCTCCGACATAACCGATACCACCGCCACCTGGTGCTGATCCGGAACTATATTCTCCACCACCTCCACCACCTCCGGCGTACAATTTATTATTGAACGGGCATCTGGTAGTACTCCCTTGACCGATTCCAGGCATATCACCTGCTCCATTAGAACCATCACTTCCACCAATATATCCTGTCGTCTTTTCTTCAGGTCTTCCACTACCACCACCTGATCCCCCATCGCCCCCTCTTCCGGAATATCGACCTCCATTTCCGCCAAGAGCTTTTATTGAATTAGATTTAAACCAGGACTCTGACCCTGGAAGACCATCCTTCTGATCATCGTAAGCAGACATCGAAACTACACTATCTCCCCCCTTTCCCTATTGAATAGCCAACAACACTTTCTGGAGTAACAGGCACATCAAGATATGTTTTAACATACCCCGATCCGCCCCCCTCCACCACCTCTTTTAGGGCCTGACGATGCACCAGAGCCACCGCCACCAACAATGAATACATCAACAAATTTACAACCAGCTGGCACCATCCATGTACCGGATGATTTTAACTCTTCCACAACTTCTACCAATTCTCTCTTTCCCATCATCACCCTTCTC